>ERZ825525.1865-NODE-1865-length-15679-cov-3.909690_pt1 | contig 15679 bp, 9 predicted proteins | sample MGYA00519930_ERZ825525 | MGnify/ENA primary metagenome ERZ825525 (study PRJEB31778, sample SAMEA3449203) | human gut metagenome | biome: human gut; feature: human-associated habitat; material: faeces | place: United Kingdom | collected 2010/2012 ... | reverse complement strand
CATGACCTGGTCGTAGGTCGTGCCGCCCTGCTCCTCGCGCGCCTCGCCGCAGGCGGCGAGGGCGAATATGAGTGCCGCGGCCATGACGAGCGCCGCGATGCGTTTCATCCTTTTCATCTTACATCTCCTTTTCCAAAATGACGGTGCCCCAGGGCTCTATCTCCGTCCCGTCCGGCGCGGCGAGGGCCGTGTCGGAGGGGTTCATGTGCAGTATCATGCGCCGCGCGCCGTGTGCGCGCTCGATCGTGACCACGCCGCCGGACTCGGAGACCCGGCAGCCGCCGCGCGCGAGGCAGGGGTCGCGCCGGAGCGCCGCGAGATGCTGCACCAGCGTGTAGAGCTCCATGTCCCAGCTCTCGCGCTCCCAGCGGAAGCAGCGGCGGCAGTCCGGGTCGTAGCCGCCCTCGGTGCCTATCTCGTCCCCGGCGAAGAGCATGGGCATGCCGGGGAAGAAGAACATCACCGAAAGCGCCATCGCCTCCCGCCGCCTGTCCCCGCCCACGCGGGTGAGGAAGCGCTCCGTGTCGTGGCTGTCGAGCAGGTTGAACATCATCTCGCAGGCCGGGCCTATGCTCCGCCAGAGCAGCAGGCACAGCCGCGAGGCAAAGCCCGCGGCGTCCGTCGCGCCGAAGGCCATAAGGTCGAGGCAGGCCTTGGTGAGGCCGTAGTTCATCACGCCGTCGTACATGTCCCCGCCGAGGAACTCCGCCGCGCCGTGCCAGACCTCGCCTATGATTATCGCGTCCGGGTCCTCGGCCTTGACCGCCTCGCGGAAGCGGCGCAGAAAGCGCATGGATATCTCGTCCGAGACGTCCAGCCTCCAGCCGTCCGCGCCGAACTCGCGTATCCAGTAGCGCCCCACGCCGCAGAAGTAGTCGATGACGGCGTCATTGTCCGTGTTGAGCTTCGGCATGTAGGGCACGTCGGCGAAGGTCTTGTAGTTGCGCTCTGCGAAGCTGGAGCGCTCGCCCTCGATGAAGAACCAGTCCCAGTAGGGCGACTCGCGCCCGCGCACGGAGGTGTCCAGGAAGATGGGGTTCGTGCACGAGCAGTGGTTGAACACGCCGTCGAGCACCACGCGCATGCCCCGCCCGTGCGCGGCGGCGATGAGCGAGCGGAGCGCCCCGTCCCCGCCGAAGCGCGGGTCCACGCGGTAGTAGTCCTCCACGTCGTACTTGTGGTTGCTCGGCGAGAGGAACACGGGCGTCATGTAGATGCAGCTCACGCCCGTCTCGGCGAGGTGGTCGAGCCCCTCCTCGATGCCGCGCAGGTCGCCGCCGGCGAAGCTCGTCGGCTCCGGGCGCCCGCCCCAGGCGAGGTTTATATAGCCGCGGTCCTTCCCGCCGGAGCCTATGCGGAAGCGGTCCGGGAAGATCTGATAGCACACCGCCCCGCGCGTCCACTCCGGCACGCGCATGACGTCGCTCGAGTGGATGTAGGGGTACTGGAAGTAGTTGAAGTAGCCGAGGTCCCAGGCGAAGTCGGGCCCTAGCCCCTCCTCGCAGAGATAGCTCACCTCGCCGCCGGAGCGGAGCCGGAACACATAGGCGAGGCGCGTGTACTCCAGCGCGAGCTCGGCGCCGAAGTAGTCGTAGAGCTCATCCGAGCGCAGCAGCTCCATGCGCCGCTCCAGCCTCGGCTTCGTGGTCCACTCGAACTTGTTGTCGGAATAGACCACCACGGCCTCGTCCAGGTCGCCCCGCGCGGCGCGCAGCCGGATGTACATGCCGCTCTCCGAGGTGGGGAAGCAGTCCAGCGGCCTGCCGCGGTGCAAAATGGCTCTCGTTTCCATGGGTACCTCCAAAATCCCCGCGCGCGGTTGACAATACCGCGGCGCAGTTGTTATTATTCAGGTATGGCTGAGATGAACGGAAAAAAGAAAAAAGTGACCATCAGGGACATCGCGGACGCCTGCGGCGTATCCACCGCGACGGTCTCCTACGTCGTGAACGGGCGCGAGGACCAGCGCATAAGCCCCGAGACGCGCAAGCGCGTGCTGCACGAGGTGCACCTCATGGGCTACGAGTCCTCGGCGGTGGCCAAGGCGCTCGCCACGGGCAACAGCTGCGCCGTGGGCCTATTCGCGCCGCGCGCGGCGGAGAGCGCCGACAGCGCCCACGCCTTTGCGGCCTTCGTCTCCGCCCTCTCTCCGGCGCTGGAGCGCCGGGGCTACACCCTGCGCATCATAACCGACGCCTGCGTCACCCAGACCATAAAGACCATAGACGCCATCGTCGCCATGGACGTGGACAGGGAGACCTTTTTGAAGATAGGCTTCAACTGCTTCTACCCGCTCATCTGCGTGGACGGCGTCATAGACGACCCCGACCTCTTCTACCAGGTGAACTGCGACTACGCCGCGGCGGCCCGCCGCGCCTCGGAGGGCGGGGGAGAGGCCTGCGCCCTGCTGCGGCCCTTCGCCGAGCCGAAGCTCAACCGCCGCATCGAGCGCTGCTTCGATGCCGTGTGCTTCGACACCTCGGACGAGGCCGTTTCGGCCTTCCTGCAAAGCCGGCCGGAGGGCTCCGTCTGCGTGGCCTTCGGCGAGGCTCTCGCGGAGCGGGCCCGGCGCTTTGCCCGGGGCCGGGTGCTCTCGCTGAGCCCCGGCGGGGACATAGAGCTGCCCTCCGCCGCGATGGCCGACACCGTCGCCGCCCTGGTGTACGACACGATACGCAAGAGCGCCGCGCCGGAGCACGATATTATAATAGCATAATTGCAGCCGGTGACATACAGCTTATTCCGCGGCGGAAGGGGACACGCGCCCCTTCCGCCGCTTTTTCATGCTCAGTAGGTTATGCCGCCCGTGGCGGGGTCAAAGACGATGGTGTAGGTGCCGGGGTCTACGGTGATGTTGTCGCCGGAGGCGGTGCCGTACCAGTACTCGTTGGCGACGGTGCCGTTAGCGCCGTAGGCTATCTTGAAGGCGACCTTGTTGTCCGCCCAGTCGACTATCTCGGCGTCCGTGAAGGTGACGTCCAGCTTGTAGGTGCCGTCGTCCTGGGGCTGCATCATGTAGGCGGTGTTCTCGGCGTTGGCGTCCGCGGCCCAGCCGGCGTTGCCGCAGGTGCCCACGACATAGTAGGCGGGCTCGGCGGCGTAGAGCGTCGTGACCACGGGCTGGTTATCCTGGATGTCCAGCGCCAGCCAGACTATGTAGGTGCCCGCGGTGAGCGAGATGTTCGGCGCCGCGGCGGGGTCGAGATTGCGCATGTCGTACCAGTCGCCGTTGACGAGGTTCTTGATGCCGAACATGGCGAAGTCGTTGCCGTTGGCGGTGTCGTAGTCGGCCTCGGTGATGGTGAGCAGGTAGTACCAGATGTTGTCCGAGCCGTTTTGCAGCATCTTGAAGCTCTCCGGGTCCTCGCCCCAGTTGTTGAAGGTGCCCTGGAGCTGGAAGTCGAAGGCCGGGGCGGCCAGATCGGCGGCCTCGCCTATCTTCTCGCAGCTGAGCTTGCAGAGCGAGAGCGTCTCGGCGTCGGTCCTGAGCGTGAGCTTGTAGAGGCCGTTTTCAAGCACCTTGATGTTCGCGCCGGAGGCGAAGGCGTCCTCGCCGCCGGAGAGGTAGGTGTCGTCCGCGAGGCCGGAGGCGTCTATGGAGTCGCCCCAGTTGTAGTCCTGGTCGATGACGGCGATCTTGAACTCGTCGCCCTCGTAGAGGTTCAGCTCTATGGTGAAGGTGTTGAACTCACCCTCCACGGGCTGCATGATAAAGTCGTCCTGCGGCCAGGCGTGGCCCCAGTTGTTCTCGGGGTAGCCCGCGAGCGAGCCCGCGAACATCCAGGCGCGCTCGTCCACGACGGAGGACTGCCAGGCCACAAAGACCGAGGTGTCCGCCGTGACGGGGGCCGACATGTCGTAGGGGATGAGCAGGGCGGGGGTGGAGTAGTAGCCCTGGATGACGTAGCCCTCCTTGGTGAGGCCCGGGTCCGCGACGGGCTGGCCCTCCTCGGCGGTGGTCTCGGCCAGCACGGTCACGCCGTCGCTGTCGTAGAAGGTGACCTTGTACCCGCCCGAGGGCTCCTCGGCGGTCTCCCCGCAGGCGGCGAGGCCCAGGCAGAGCACCGCGGCCAGAGCCAGGCAGAGCAGTATGCGCAGCTTTTTCATTTCATGTCCTCCTTATTGAATAATTTGTCCATCAGCCCAAACGCTGCAAAAACCATGCTTAAACGTTTAAGCAACTCCTGAGCACATGATAATATACGTACAAGACCGCTGTCAACGCCCGGAGCACCGCGGCGGATATTTTTGTATATTCCTCCATTTACGGGCGGCAAACTTTAAGCATTCAGACGATAAAAGAGCCCGGGCAAAAGAAAATGCCGCCCGGAGAGGGGCGGCGGAGAAAAGGAAAGGGTCCCGGACACGGATGTCCGGGACCCTTGGTGCGAGAGATGGGACTTGAACCCACACGCCTGTAAATGAGACACAGGCACCTCAAGCCTGCCTGTCTGCCAGTTCCAGCACTCTCGCATATCGGCTGGGGAAAGGCGCATTTGGTATTATAGCAGAATATCGCGGTTTGTCAACAAAAATTTTTCAAGAGTATTTTCGCTTCTGCACGGGGTGGAGCTGGGCGGCGGTGAACACGGCGGCTATGACTATGACGATGGCCAGCGCGCCCGCGCCGTAGTGCATCTGCAGCAGGTAGCGCATCTTGAGATAGGCGTGGTAGCCGAGCAGGGAGGCGAACTCGCACAGCAGCGGCAGGAAGAAGTACACCGGCGCCGCGACGGCAAAGACGAGCGAGAGGATGTCCGCGCAGAAGAAGTACCTGTCGTGCATGTGCGGCAGCAGGAAGGGGATGCCCACGACGAGGAGCAGCGCCCCGCCGAGCAGGGCCCAGTTGGTGATGGAGCCGCGCCGCCACCAGAACCAGCCGAACACGGCCAGCATCAGCGCAAAGGCCGCCGCGATGCCGAGCTTGGAGGCCAGGGCCTCGTCGGCCACGTTGCGCGCAAAGGCGTAGACGGAGGGGGAGTTGTAGTTGAGCGCGCTGCCCACGGTGCCCATCTGGTCGAAGTAGAGCGTTATGGTGTCCAGCACCGGCCGCCCGGCGAGGACGGCGGGCAGCATCAGCAGCATGTACACCGCGGGGAACACGAGGAAGTGCCAAAGCTTCACGCGCCGCGCTATTAGCAGCAGCACGAACACCGGCATGATGAACACGGCCTGCAGCTTGAAGGCGAAGGACGCCGCCATCGCCGCCATGCCGAGCACCGGCCGCCCGTCCATGGCCCAGTATACGGCCAGCAGTCCGAGCGCGACATATATGCTGTCGCACTGGCCCCAGACCGCGCTGTTGAGCACCACCGTGGGCCAGAAGAGCACGGCGAAGTAGACGAAGAGCAGCTTCACGCGGCTGCGCGTGAAGAGCCCCGTGAGCCGCATCGCCCCGAAGGCCAGCAGCACGTCGAAGAACGTGGAGAGCAGCTTTATCAGATAGAGGTCGTAGATGTCCACATAGGAGAAGAGCGCGAGGAAATAGAGGTAGGGGACATTGTAGTTGCCGACCGAATCTTTGAGCGCCGCAAAGCCGCCGTTATCGCGGAAGTACTGCACCCAGCGGGCGAGGAAGTCCTGGTAGTCGAGCGTCTCGTAGCTGAAAAACAGCGCGCGCAGCACAAAGGCCGCGGCCACGAGCCCCGCGCAGGTCAGCACCTGCACGGGCTTTTTCAAGAGCCCGTCGAAGTAGAGCAGCAGCAGGGCCATGACGGCCTCGACCATGAGCAGAATAACAGCAGCAGCGTCCATTTGCACCTCCGCAGCCAATAAAAAAGGCGGAGAACACATCCCCGCACCAAAAATCGTAATTCTTAACAAAACGGCACTTGACATTAAGTGCACTATGATGATACAATAACTTGCTATATCTCCTGAGGACGGATATTGACCCATTTTCAGCTATGGCTTTATTCTATCAGATTTTCGCTCAATTGCAACAGAGCGCCGCAAACAACTGACAACCCAGCCGGGTGTACACAAGATTCCAACACAAGGAGTGTGCATTGATGCCAAAGGATGTTTACTACGGTAAGACGCTGAGGAAGAGCTTCGCAAGGAGCACCGAGATCCAGGACATGCCGAACCTCCTGGAGATCCAGAAGAAGTCCTACAAGTGGTTCCTCGACACGGGCCTGCGCGAGGTGTTCCGCGACGTGGACGCGGTCACGGACTACTCGGGCAACCTGGAGCTGAGCTTCGTGGACTACTCCATGGACGAGAAGCCCAAGTATTCCGAGGAGGAGTGCAAGGCGCGCGACGCCACGTATGCCGCTCCTCTCAAGGTGAGCGTGCGTCTCCGCAACAAGGAGACGGAGGAGATCAAGGAGCAGGAGATCTTCATGGGCGACTTCCCGCTCATGACCGCGGGCGGCACCTTCGTCATAAACGGCGCCGAGCGCGTCATCGTCTCGCAGATCGTCCGCTCCCCCGGCGTGTACTACGACAAGAAGACGGACAAGGCCCAGATCTCCACCTACGGCACCACCGTCATCCCCTACCACGGCGCCTGGCTGGAGTATGAGACGGACGCGAACGACATCTTCTACGTCCGCATAGACAAAAACCGCAAGCTGCCCGTCACCCTCTTCCTGAAGGCCATGGGCCGCTACGACGCGGATAAGCCCTACACCTGGCTGACCTGCCTGAGCGACCCCGTCGCCGGCTGCGTGACGAGCGAGCAGCTCAAGGAGGTCTTCGCCAACGACGAGCGCATCGTCACCACGCTGGACAAGGACAGCTTCGTCACGCGCGAGGACGCCCTGCTCGAGATCTACCGCAAGCTGCGCCCGGGCGATCCCCCGACGGTGGAGAGCTCCGAGACGCTGCTCGACGGCCTCTTCTTCGACCGCCGCCGCTACGACCTCTTCTCCGTGGGCCGCTACAAGTTCAACAAGAAGCTCGGCCTGGCCGGCAGGCTCATCGGCCACCAGCTGGCCGCCCCCGTCGCCGACCCCGTCACCGGCGAGCTCATCGCCGAGCCGGGCGAGGTCTTCACCCGCGAGCGGGCCGAGTATCTCGACTCCTGCGGCGTCACGGACGTCACGCTCCGCGCCGACGGCAGGGACGTGCGCGTCTTCACCAACGGCATGGTCGACATGGCCCACTTCGTGGACTTCGACCCCGCCGAGGTCGGCGTGCACGAGAAGGTCAGGCTCATCATCCTGCGCCAGCTCCTGGAGCAGTACCAGGGCGACGAGCTCAAAGAGGCCATCAGGGACAACATCGACATCCTCATCCCCAAGCACATAATCGTGGACGACATGTTCGCCTCGGTGAACTATCTCTGCTGCCTTGCTCACGGCATCGGCACGGCGGACGACATAGACCACCTCGGCAACCGCCGCGTCCGCAGCGTGGGCGAGCTGCTGCAGAACCAGTTCCGCATCGGCTTCTCCCGCATGGAGCGCGTCATCCGTGAGCGCATGACCCTGCAGAGCCAGGATCAGAGCGTCATCACCCCGCAGGCACTGATCAACATCCGTCCTGTGGTGGCAGCTATCAAGGAGTTCTTCGGCTCCTCTCCGCTGTCTCAGTTCATGGATCAGAATAACCCTCTGGCTGAGCTGACCCACAAGCGCCGTCTGTCTGCTCTGGGCCCCGGCGGTCTGAGCCGTGACCGCGCAGGCTTCGAAGTCCGCGACGTTCATTACAGCCACTACGGCCGTATGTGCCCCATTGAGACCCCTGAAGGCCCCAACATCGGTCTGATCTCCTATCTGGCATCCTACGCCAAGATCAACGAGTACGGCTTCGTCGAGGCTCCCTACCGCAAGGTCAAAAAGACCTACGACGAGAACGGCAACCTCATCGATCAGGTCGTCACCGACGAGGTCGAGTATATGACCGCTGACGTCGAGGACGAGTACGTTGTGGCACAGGCCAACGAGCCGCTGGACGAAGGCAAGCACTTCGTCCGTCCCCGCGTGTCTGCCCGCCGCCGCGATGAGATCCTGGAAATCGACGCAGAGAAGGTCGACTACATGGACGTTTCTCCGCGAATGATGGTCTCTGTTGCTACCGCCTGCATCCCCTTCCTGGAGAACGATGACTGTAACCGTGCACTGATGGGCTCTAACATGCAGCGTCAGGCAGTGCCTCTGATGGTCACCCAGCAGCCCATTGTTGCTACCGGTATGGAGTACAAGGCTGCTACCGACTCCGGCACCGCTGTGCTGGCCAAGAGCAACGGCATTGTGGAAAAGGCCGATGCCGACCACATTGTTGTGCGCAACGAGCAGGGTGCTCTGGAGGAGTACTCTCTGATCAAGTTCGCCCGCTCCAATGCAGGCACCTGCATCAACCAGCGCCCCATCGTGGAAGTGGGCGAGACCGTCACCGCCGGTCAGGTGCTGGCCGATGGCCCCGCAATGCGCAACGGCGAGATCTCTCTGGGTAAGAACGCCCTGATCGGCTTCATGACCTGGGAGGGTTACAACTACGAGGACGCCGTTCTGCTGAACGAGAAGATCGTGCGTGAGGACGTGTACACCTCCATCCATATCGAGGAGTACGAGACCGAGAGCCGCGATACCAAGCTGGGACCCGAGGAGATCACCCGCGACATCCCCAACGTTTCTGAGGATGCGCTGAAGGATCTGGACGAGCGCGGCATCATCCGCATCGGCGCCGAGGTCAAGAGCGGCGATATTCTGGTCGGTAAGGTCACCCCGAAGGGCGAGACCGAGCTGACCGCTGAGGAGCGCCTGCTCCGCGCCATCTTCGGCGAGAAGGCCCGCGAGGTGCGTGACACCTCTCTGCGCGTGCCCCACGGCGAGTACGGCATCATCGTGGACGTCAAGGTCTTTACCCCGGAGAACAGCGACGAGCTGCAGCCCGGCGTGCGCGAGGTCGTCCGCTGCTACATCGCTCAGAAGCGCAAGATCAGCGTCGGCGATAAGATGGCAGGCCGTCACGGCAACAAGGGTGTCGTTTCCCGCATCCTGCCGCAGGAGGATATGCCCTACCTGCCCGACGGCACCCCGCTGGACATCGTGCTGAACCCCCTGGGCGTTCCTTCCCGTATGAACATCGGTCAGGTGCTGGAAGTCAACCTGGGCTACGCTGCCAAGGCCTGCGGCATCAAGGTCATGACCCCCGTCTTTGACTCTGCCCGTGAGAACGACATCGGCGATACTTTTGATACCGCCCGCGAGATGTGGCACGGCGAGAATGCACCTGCATACCCCACCAAGCTCCCCAAGATCATGGGCGAGAAGGGCCACATCATCGACTTCTCCAAGATCGAGCTGGATCGTGACGGCAAGACCACTGTTTACGATGGCCGTACCGGTGAAAAGTTCGATAACCGCGTTACCGTTGGTTATATGTACTACCTCAAGCTGCATCACCTGGTCGATGATAAGATCCACGCCCGTTCCACCGGCCCCTACTCTCTGGTCACCCAGCAGCCTCTGGGCGGCAAGGCGCAGTTCGGCGGCCAGCGCTTCGGCGAGATGGAGGTCTGGGCACTGGAAGCTTACGGTGCCGCTTACACCCTGCAGGAGATCCTGACTGTCAAGTCCGATGACGTGGAGGGTCGTGTCAAGACCTACGAAGCCATCGTCAAGGGCGAGCCCATCCCGCAGCCCGGCATCCCCGAGTCCTTCCGCGTTATGCTGAAGGAACTGCAGTCTCTGGGTATGGACGTGATCGTGCAGGATAAGGACGGCAACGAGATCGATATGCGCCAGAACTTTGACGACGAAGAGACCGGCTTTGATATGCGTGATGTTGCCGGCACCGAGACTGTGGTGCAGGAGAGCGAACTGACTGATTACAACATCAAGGACGCCGATGCAGGTTTCGATGATCCCTCTGTGCTGGAGGATGACAACTCTGTCTCTGCAGAGTCCGCTTCCTCCGATGAAGTGGATTTTGACGAATAAACCCCTTATAGGCTGTTTTCCCGCTGCGGTGCGCGTGCTGCCGCCGCAGACAGGGGAGAGCAGCGGGTTTTATAGGTCGCCTGTCATCATCGAAACAACTAGAGATTAAGAAAGGGTTCGTTTCATGGAAAACAACGTTTTCGATTCCATTAAAATCGGCCTTGCCTCCCCGGAGCAGATCCGCGCATGGAGCTACGGCGAGGTCAAAAAGCCCGAAACCATCAACTACCGCACCCTGAAGCCGGAGCGTGACGGCTTGTACTGCGAGCGCATTTTTGGACCTACCAAGGACTGGGAGTGCCACTGCGGCAAGTATAAGCGCATCCGCTACAAGGGCAAGATCTGCGACCGCTGCGGCGTCGAGGTCACCAAGGCCAAGGTCCGCCGTGAGCGCATGGGCCACATCGAGCTGGCCGCTCCTGTGAGCCATATCTGGTATTTCAAGGGCATCCCCAGCCGCATCGGCCTGATGCTGGACATCAGCCCCCGCCTGCTGGAGAAGGTGCTGTACTTCGCAAGCTATATCGTCACTGACCCCGGCCTGACCCCGCTGGAAAAGAAGCAGCTGCTGACTGAGAAAGAGTACCGCGAGATGCGGGAGCGCTACGGTGACGAGTTCGAGGCTGCAATGGGCGCTGAGGCCATTCAGGACCTGCTGAAGGAGATCGACCTCGACCAGCTCAGCGCTGAGCTGACGGCTGAGGTGGAGAAGTCCTCCGGCCAGAAGCGGGTGCGCATCCTGAAGCGTCTGGAGGCCGTCGAGGCCTTCCGCGTTTCCGGCAACCGCCCCGAGTGGATGGTCATGGATGTGCTGCCTGTGCTGCCGCCTGACCTGCGCCCCATGGTCCAGCTGGACGGCGGCCGCTTCGCCACCTCCGACCTGAATGACCTGTACCGCCGCGTCATCAACCGCAACAACCGTCTGCGCCGTCTGCTGGAGCTGGGTGCTCCCGACATCATCGTGCGCAACGAGAAGCGCATGCTGCAGGAAGCAGTGGACAGCCTGATCGACAACGGCCGCCGCGGCCGCCCGGTCACCGGCCCCAACAACCGTGCCCTGAAGAGCCTGTCCGATCTGCTGAAGGGCAAGCAGGGCCGCTTCCGCCAGAACCTGCTGGGCAAGCGTGTTGACTACTCCGGCCGTTCCGTTATCGTCGTCGGCCCTGAGCTGAAGATGGATCAGTGCGGTCTGCCCAAGGAGATGGCGCTGGAGCTGTTCAAGCCCTTCGTAATGAAGAAGCTTGTTGATGACGGCCTTGCGCACAACATAAAGAGCGCAAAGCGCATGGTAGAGCGCGTCCGTACAGAGGTATGGGACGAGCTGGAAGTGGTCATAAAAGAGCATCCCGTTATGCTCAACCGCGCGCCTACGCTGCACCGCCTTGGTATACAGGCGTTCGAGCCAATCCTTGTTGAAGGCCGCGCCATAAAGCTGCACCCGTTGGTATGTACCGCATTCAACGCGGACTTCGACGGCGACCAGATGGCCGTGCACGTTCCGCTCAGCGTTGAAGCGCAGGCGGAAGCAAGGTTCCTCATGCTTGCATCCAATAACATACTTAAGCCGCAGAGCGGCCAGCCTGTTGTGGAACCCACGCAGGACATGGTTCTGGGCTGCTACTACCTTACCCTGCAGCGCGACGGCGAAAAGGGCGAGGGCAAGGCCTTTGCCAGCGAGGATGAAGCCATAATGGCGTATCAGACGGGCGAATGCTCGCTGCATGCCAAGGTGAAGATCCGCATAGAGCGCGAATTTGAAGGCAGGAAGCTGAGAAAGGTGATAGACACCAGCATCGGCCGCGTTATATTCAACAACGCCATACCGCAGGACCTTGGCTTCGTTGAAAGGAACACTGCGGACGATATGTTCAAGCTTGAGGTCGATAAACTGGTCGTCAAGAAGGACATAGGTAAGATAATAGACAAGTGCTACCGCCGTTACGGCGCGACCGAAACCAGCGAAATGTTGGACCGCATAAAGGCGATGGGCTTCCGTTATTCCACACTGGGCGGCATAACGATAGGCTTCCAGGACATAACCGTGCCGGAAGAGAAGAAGACCATACTGGCTGAGGCCGAGGTTGAGGTAAACAAGATAGACAGCCTGTACAGGAGCGGTTTCCTCAGTGATGCGGAAAGGCGTACCAACGTAATACACATTTGGGACGACGCGACCAACAAGGTCACCAAGACCCTTATGGATTCGCTGGATCAATACAACCCGATATTCATGATGGCAAACTCCGGTGCCCGTGGTTCCACCAACCAGATCCGTCAGCTTGCCGGTATGCGCGGACTGATGGCCGACCCGAACGGCCAGATCATAGAAGTGCCTATACGTGCAAACTTCCGCGAAGGTCTTACGGTGCTTGAGTTCTTCATCAGCTCCCACGGCGCGCGTAAGGGCTTGGCCGATACGGCTCTGCGTACTGCGGACTCCGGTTACCTGACCAGGCGACTTGTTGACGTTTCTCAGGACGTTATAGTGCGCGAGGACGACTGCTTCGCCCTGCGCGGTGAAGCGCCCAAGGGCATGAAGATAGAGGCCATAATGGACGGCAACAAGGTAGTTGAAAGCTTTGGCGACCGTATACTGGGCCGCTACAGCGTGAACGAGGTTGTTCATCCCGAAACGGGCGAGGTACTGTGCCCCGCCAACAGCATGATAACCTACGACATCCGCAACAGGATAGTGGAAGCGGGCATAAGGAGCATGGAGTGCAGGAGCGTATTCACCTGCCGCAGCGACCACGGCGTATGCACCAAGTGCTACGGCGCAAACCTGGCCACCGGCGGAGAGGTGAACATAGGCGAAGCGGTGGGCATAATTGCCGCGCAGGCCATAGGCGAACCGGGTACCCAGCTGACCATGCGAAACTTCCATACCGGCGGCGTTGCAAGCGCAACGGATATTACCCAGGGTCTTCCCCGTGTAGTTGAAATATTCGAAGCACGTAAGCCGAAGGGCTTGGCAGTTATAAGCGAGATCGCCGGTAAGGTTGAAATAACCGAAGGCCAGCGCCGCGAAGCCACCATAACCGGCGACGACGGCGAAGCCGTGAAGTATCTTATCCCCTTCGGCGCCAAGCTGAAGGTGAAGAACGGCGACACGATAGAAGCGGGCGACGAACTGACCGACGGTTCCATCAACCCCAACGACATTCTGAAGATAAAGGGCGTAAAGGGCGTGCAGGCCTATATGCTCAAGGAAGTTCAGGACGTGTACCGTTCACAGGGCGTTGAGATAGCGGATAAGCACATTGAAGTAATTATCCGCCAGATGCTGCGCAAGGTGCAGATTGAGGACGCGGGCGATACGGATATGCTGCCGGGCGAGCTGGTGGATATATTCCGCTTCGAGCGCGAGAACGAGGAAATGGTGATGAAGGGCATGCAGCCCGCCGTTGTCAAGAGGAAGCTGCTTGGTATAACCAAGGCCGCCCTCGCAACCGATTCGTTCCTGAGCGCCGCATCCTTCCAGGAGACCACCAGGGTGCTGACCGAAGCCGCCATAAAGGGCAAGGTAGACCCGCTGGTAGGTTTGAAGGAAAACGTAATAATCGGCAAGCTGATACCCGCGGGCATAGGAATGAAGCGTTACCGCAACGTAGAAGTGAAGCCCAAGAACGCCGAACAGTAATAAACAAACGCATATTTGGGCCGCGTGGGCGCATAAGTTCCATTGCGGCCCAATGTATAACCGCGTAAGGAGAACAGTATATGACCCAACCAAAGTATACAAACGCGGACTGTCCGCTTTACGGCAGCGAATACTGCGCGGCGCTGAACATGGAAAGCTGCGAAAAATGCACGGTGGATTGCACTGACGAGGAAAAGACCGCGCGCGTGAAGCAGGACCTTGCGGACATGGCCGCCCTGCTGCCGGAGGACGGCATGGCAAAGCTGTTTACCGGCGAAGAATGCGTGCTGTGCAAAGGCGAAAAGGGCAAAAGGGAATACTATGCCTTTTTCGACATGGGGCATCCCGGTGCGCGCAAGCACAGGGCGAAGGGGCTGCTGGGCCTGCTGAAAAAGGAGCCGCGTTTTGGCTCATTGCTTCCGGCGCAGGTTAGCTGCTGCAAAGAATGCAAGCAGCGCATTACCCGCCTGAGCTACGTTAAGGGGCTTATAATAGCCGCGTTTTTGCTAAGCGGCCTTATAGTGCTGAGCCTTAGGAGCGTGAACGAGCCGCTCATGGCCATTACGCACGGGCTGCCGTTTTATATATTCGCGGCGTGGGCAATAATAGGCATAGCGGTTGCGGAAATAGCCTATCGCGGCATGAAGCGCAGCTACGCAAAGCGGACGTACCTCAACGTGATGAATGCGCCGATGCTTGCGGAGCTGAAGGAGAAGGGCTGGTTTGAGCTGTTTGCCGAGCACGGCGTGAGCAGGCTGGTATTCTCCAAAAAGCCGATGAGCCATGGCCTGTTTGCCGCAATGCCGGACGAGATGATAAATAAAGACGGTATTCATGGCGAAAAAAGCGAAAATGCCTAAAAATTCCGGCTATATCGATTGACAAGCCGCGAAATGAATGCTACAATACCTAAGTTGCGGAAAATGTCCCTTTCAAGGGGTTGCAAGGGATTTTCTTAATATAAAGAATATTAATTTTGTTTGGAGGAAATTCTTCAATGCCGACCATTAACCAGTTGGTTCGCAAGGGCCGTGAGCAGGTGAGCTACAAGTCTAACTCCCCTATCCTCAAGCAGTGCCCCCAGCGCCGTGGTGTCTGCACCGCGGTTCGTGTTCTTACACCTAAAAAGCCTAACTCCGCTCTGCGTAAAATAGCGCGTGTACGCCTGACCGATGGTCTTGAAGGTACCGCGTACATCCCCGGCGTGGGACACAATCTGCAGGAGCACAGCGTCGTCCTCATCAGGGGCGGCCGCGTAAAGGATCTGCCTGGTGTTCGTTACCACATCATCCGCGGCACGCTCGATACCCAGGGCGTCTCCGGACGTATGCAGGGCCGCAGCAAGTACGGCGCCAAGCGTCCCAAGGCCGGCAAGAAATAATCCGGCAGCCTAAGCTCCGACTGTTTGTATGATATTGATATTTTTCCGTATCGTATGGACCTGCGGGGCGCAGCGGGGGGCGTGGGAGCCCCTCGAGTACCGATGAAGTCATTTTTTAATGAAGGAGGGAAGCATAGTGCCCAGAAGAGGTAACGTTCCCAAAAGAGAAATTTTGCCGGATCCTGTGTACAACAGCGTGCTGGTGACCAAGCTCATCAACAGCATCATGCTGGACGGCAAGAAGGGCGTCGCACAGAAGGTCGTGTACGATGCGTTTGATATAATCAAGAACAAGAGCGGGAAGGATCCCCTCGAGGCTTTCACTGAGGCCATGAACAACATCATGCCCAGCCTGGAGGTCAAGGCCCGCCGTGTCGGCGGCGCCACCTATCAGGTGCCTATCGAGGTCCGTCCCGAGCGCCGTCAGACCCTCGGCCTGCGCTGGCTGACTCTGTATGCCCGCAAGCGCAGCGAGAAGACGATGAAGGAGCGCCTTGCCGGCGAGATCATGGACGCCTGCAACGGCCTCGGCGCCGCAGTCAAGAAGCGTGAGGATACTCACAAGATGGCGGAGTCCAACAAGGCCTTCGCACATTTCAGGTGGTAAGAAGTTTAGTAGGAAGTTTAGGAGCGTTCTATGCCCAGAGATTATTCGCTTGAGAATACCAGAAATATCGGCATAATGGCCCACATCGACGCGGGCAAGACCACGACCACGGAGCGCATTCTGTTCTATACGGGCGTCAACTACAAGATAGGCGAGACGCA
>ERZ825525.1860-NODE-1860-length-15713-cov-9.346660_pt1 | contig 15713 bp, 17 predicted proteins | sample MGYA00519930_ERZ825525 | MGnify/ENA primary metagenome ERZ825525 (study PRJEB31778, sample SAMEA3449203) | human gut metagenome | biome: human gut; feature: human-associated habitat; material: faeces | place: United Kingdom | collected 2010/2012 ... | reverse complement strand
ATACACCGACAGTACTGTGCTGGCGACGGCATGGGAGGATAGGCAGCTGCCGGATTCCAAAGAAACAGTCGAAAGACTGTTTCTTTTTTTGTTCCTGTTTTTTAATTGAATTCTGAATACTTTCAAGCGAAGTTTTCATGCGGTTGGGATGCATTTTAAATAAAAAAAGCGATACAGCTCATCTGCCGTACCGCTTTGTGTTTGAATGTTTAAATAACAGGTAAATACTAACTTTCCGAATTGAAATCGTTTTTATCTGCATCGGGCGCGCAGTCCGAATCATCAAGGCTGCTCATAAAATCAAGCAGACCCGATCCGAATTTGTCCGCAAGCGTATACGGTTGACTTAACGTCTCCTCAGGTGTTGCGGAAACAAGCGAAATGCGCTCGCGAACCTTGCGAAGTTCAGCGGAATCCTGCGAAATCTTAAGCAGCGTCGCCGTATTTTGAGCGTCTGTCAGCGCATCGTGAGATCTGCCGATATAGACTTCGCCTATATCCCGCAGTGCACGCACCAACGAAGGCCGATCGTTTCTTCCGTATCCTGCAAGGCGAGCATATTGTGCCTGAAAATCAACCCAATGCGCATGCAGATCCTGCGGAATGATATGCATCAATTCTTTTCCGGCAAGTTCCCTGCTGAGTTGGGTGTAATCAGCCGTGCTCCATGCATAAACAGTGAACTCACCGTCGCCTATCCATGCAAACAGGCTGCTTACCGCTTCGCTGATAAGCGGTGCATCGCGAATATCGCTGTCTTTTATTCCGGTAAGTATTGCGATATTATCGGAGAGTTTTCCGTAGGAAGGATGAACATAACTCTTGAATTCACTGACGAATTCGAATTCGTCGTTCAGCATAACCGCGCCGATTTCGATTATCTCTGTTTGGTAAACATTCGGCGCACTTTGCAGCAGCTGCATTTCACCGTGCTGCATTTCAAAATCGATTACTATATGCTTCATGACTCACCTCAACTTCATTTTCAAGTCATTATAACATATATCTGGAACAGAAAACATATATAATCAATCGAAATGCACGAATTGTGCATTTTTATGTACGCAGTGCGTTCCATTCCTCGCGCGTTATGGCATAGGCCTTCAGCCTTTTTCCGTCTGTGTCCGTGTATTCGTCAACGAGCTTCATTCCGTTTTTGACAGCGACGCCGGAGGATGCCGCATTATCGGCCGTCATGTAGGAATAGACAGTGTTGAACGGCGTGTTTTCGAAAATATAATCGCGGCAGCAGCGTGCCGCTTCGGAAGCAAGGCCCATTCGGTGATATTTTTTGTTGATATGACAGCCGATTTCCGGGCGAATCCACCTGCCGATGCGCTGCATTGTTATTCCGCAATCGCCGATAAAAGTATCGTTTTCGTCGTTTTGTACTTTGAGCAGAACCGCCCACAGGCCGAACCCGAAATCTTTATAGCTTTCAAGGTTCCACTCAATCCAAAGGCGAACGCCGTCGCTGTCATAAGGCTCTTCATAGTGTTTCATCGTTTCGGCATCCGAAAGAATTTCGTACAGTGCATCAAAATCCGCATGAGTGTATTCGCGGAGAATGAGCCGCTTTGTTTGAAGTTCCATAACTGCCACCAAAATTCATTTTACTAAGTGTGTGTTTAAATTCCGAATTCGGCGAGTGCCGCGCTTTCCCATTCGGACAGGAATTTGCACTGCTCCGCAGTGTGGAACCAATGTTCGCCGGCAGGCATGACTGTGAGCCCGCAATGATTAGCTTTGCAGAAAGCTTCAACAGTGTCGAAAGGAACAACGGCATCATTCTCACCCCAGAGCACTTTTGCATTGCGGCAGGAAAGCGTCGGGGGGTTTCTCCTTGCATACAACAGATAATCATACGACAGCACGGTTCCGTTCGGAACAACGATTTCTCCGACCTCTTTCAGAGTGTCCTCGGATATGTTCGCACTGCGCATCATGTCTGCTATCATGCGCTCCATATTTAAAAGCGGGGAAACAAGCAAACAGCATTCGAGGGATATTCCGCGGGCAGCAAGCAGAGAAAACCATGCGCCGATGCTTACCGCGCGGAGGGCGACACGTTTGTTTTTGCTTCTCAATGAAGAAATAATTCCATGCAGCTCCGGCACGGAATGCCATGGGTCAAAGCGGGCGGAGGAGTTGCCTGCGCGCTCACCGTGCTCCGGAAGATCGACGGCAAGTACCTGCCAACCAAGCGGAACGGCGATGCGTGCAAAACTCTCTGCTTCAAACTTGTTTCCGAATTGTCCGTGTACACACAAAAAAATCTTCTTACTTTCCGCGCCGTAAAGTGCCGCGGGGATGCCTGAATCAGTCTTGAAAACGCGGCATTCAACTGTATTTAAACATTCGTTCACCGTAATCACCTCAGTGCCTGCATTCGGCATGTGCTTTCTCGGGGCTGAGCATTAAGAGAAAGGCGCAGCAGGGGATGCAGGCATTAAAAACTAAACTTGTACAGCCGATTGTGCGGAAGCATCAGAACTTTATCAAAACCTCACTGCCGTCGGCGGACTGAACCTCGACCGCGATCCAACCCGGATGCTTTTTACGCATTTCGAGTATAATCTTCATAAGCTCGGATACTTGAGCGCCGTTCAACTCGTGCGTTTTATTTGAGATTGCAAGTGCATCGGGTTTTTCGTTGTCCGGAAGTGCATCGGCATTTTCAACGGCCTGTTCAAGCTGTTCTTCTTCGTCAAACGTATCGAATGACGTCGTATCGTCCAACTCGGCCATGCCGAGACCATCCGCGTCAATATTTGTATCCGCAACGCATTCTTCATCGGAGGAATTGTGTTTCAGCTCACTTTTAATTGCGCGCTTAACAATTGCCTGTCCGAACTTTCCGAAGATAAGGCGTGACGGAAGCGCAATGCGGATTTTATGTCCCGTATTTCCGTCCTTAACATAGATTTTCATAGGTCATGCTCCGAACACCGATTATTCAACGGTTATTTCAACGATATCCCCGTCTGCGGATTCGACTTCAACAAGCTTTCCGATAACGCCGCTGTCGATAAGCGCGATAAGCTCTCCGAAATCGATGCTTTCAAGCGCAGCATTGCCATTGACCTGAGGCATTCCCATGCCGATGCGCAGTCCGGCCTTAACAAGGGGAATCGGCAGATTGACCTTGACTTTATCGCCTTCATGGCTGTTGACAATGATTTTAAGCATCATATCGTCAACGCTTTTGCGTTCTTCATCTGCAAGAACAAGCGTCTGAGGCTGCTTTTTTCCGCTCAGCAATTCGTCAACCGTAATTCCGAGAAGCTCTGCAAGTTTGGGCAGAGTCATAACATCCGGACAGGTAATGTCGTTTTCCCACTTGGAAACAGCCTGAGCCGAAACGGCGAGCTTTGCAGCAAGCTCCTCTTGTGTCATGCCGATCCTGCGCCTGTTTTCTGCGATTCTTGATCCGATTGTGTTCATTTGTTTTTCCTCCGAGTGTTGTTTTTGATGAAGGATGCTGCTGCCGGGCAGCGGTGTCCGCAATCCTTATCATGGTGAGATTATAGCACCGTGTTCACGGAAGACGGAAGCGATGAACGGTTGAAATTCGGCATTTCTCTCAACCTATGGTTGCGAAAAGACTAAACTTGCGGTTGAGTCGCCGCAAGTAAGACAATGAATCATGCTAAGTGCCCTTTAATTCCATGCAAACAACCGAAACCATGGTTCAGGAGAAAACGGCAATTTCGTTCAAAGGAAAGAGCCGCAGCCGAATTTCGCCGATTATGCGGCTGCGGGGAATGATGAATGCCTGCACCTGCTGCGGTGCCAACTCGGAACGATCGTCGGGCAACACGAGAAAGCAGTCGGTCGGAATCAATTCCGACAGGTCGATTCCGGAATCAAACGGCACGGCATAGTCCGATTCATCCAACAACTTGTTATCAATATAGATCAACCCGCCGCGAACGGTGAACCGTTCACCCGCAAAAGCAATGATTCTTCCGATTTCGCGGGTGTGGCTGAGTTTGTTTCCTGTTTTGTAAATCACCGAATCGCCGCGGGAAAATCCGAAGACATATTTGCCGACTCTGTCCGCAAGCACGCAATCTCCGGCGGCGAAATCACAAAGCCCGCTTTCGGTAATGAAAAACGGGCTGAAGATAACATAAAAAACAAGTGCTGCCGCAAGGGCACAACCGCAGACGGCAGCACAGATATCCAACAAACGATATTTAACCGCAGTCGATTTGTTAAAACGCCGGGCAGGCATCAGTATATACTCCCGCCGCGGTCAAGGGGCCAAATTCGGCAGCGCGCCTTGCCAAGAACGTTTTCAATGGGGATTGCGTTTACATCTTCCGCACGGCTGTCATGTGAATTGTTGCGGTTGTCGCCCATCACAAAAACACAGCCCTCGGGCACGGTGTATACGCCGTTAATGCTGCCGACGGAACGAACGCGCATACTCGGACGGATTTTGCCGTACCACTCGCCGGCATATTCGGTTTCGTCAAGCATTTTGCCGTCGATGTAAACAAAGCCGTCGCGTATTTCGATTGTTTCGCCGCCGAAGGCAATGATGCGCTTAACGAAGCATTCGTTTCGGTTCGGAAAGCGAACAATGACAATATCCCCGCGCTGAGGTTCATTGAACCAGTAGCTGACCTTTTCAACAAGCACGCGTTCGCCGTCCATGAGCGTTGTCTGCATGGATTCGCCGTCAACAATGGTGGGCTCAACGATAAAGCTGCGCAGCGCAAGTGCGCCGATAATAACACTTAGCAGCGTCAGCAAAAAGCGAAAGTAGGAAATGTTGCGGTAGCTGCTGTCTTTTTTGTGCAGTTTATCAACTGCATCGGAAAAAAAGCTGTTTTTTCTGCGCGTGCGCTTGTCGGCGCGTGTTTTAGTCGGTTTTTCCTGTTCCTGTTCAATGAGCTTTTCCATATATATTACCAATCCTGTTCAATTTGAAATTTATTTATTCAAGTTCCGATGATCGGGCTGCGGTGTTTGTCCTTGCTTCAATCGGGGAGGCTGCCTGCTGTCTCGGCGCCGTCCGCATCGGAAGAAGCCGCTCGGGCGGTGATGCGTTTTGCACTGCGCATGAAATCCATGCGGTCAAGCATGATAACCCTTCCGCAATGCGTGCAGCGCAGTTTAATATCCGCTCCGCAGCGCGTAATTTCCCACTCATTCGCTCCGCAGGCATGGTTCTTTCGCATTTGAACTTTGTCGCCGAGATTGAATTCCGTCAGCATTTGCATGTTCTCCGATCGTTTGGCCGCTGCACGGCGTCCGCAGACTGCCCGCAGGAATCGCCGCAAGCGCCTGCAAGCACTCTCCGCACGGGGTGTTGGTTCGGCTGTTCGTTTTATTATATCACATCTATGCAAAAAATGGAACACGAATCGCGGCAAAGATTTGACATTGGTGAAAAAGAATAACGGGACGGGCGGCATCCGAACATGCTCTTCGGCTTTCGGCTGAGCTTTAAATGTTTTGCGCACCCTGTCGATCCGAAGACCGACGAGGGTGCGCTATCAATAAGGAGGAGTCCCATATAACATTATTTGCAGTTCGGGGTCAATAATTCATAAAACGGATTATATATTATTGCCGATAAATTTACTGCATTGATGGATAACCGGGCTGCTTTTGAAACGGCGTTATTTCCCGGGAAATGGCTGCACCGATGTTGAAAATTTGCCCGGCTTAATCAGGTGCGGCTCGCGGGTGCAAGCTTCATAAGCTCAATCGCCTGATCTTTGCCGTCGAAAATCAAAAGCTGAAGACCGACTTCGGGTGTTATCATGCCCGCTTCAACAAGGCGGAAGACGGTATCATTGTTATTGATTACCGAAAATGCGTTTTCTTTAACGACTTTAACGGTGACGCGGAACTCGGCGGGCAGGTTCTTCATGCTTTTCACGGCATCGTCAATGGCTTTTATTCTTCCAAGGTCAATGCCCATATCGCCCGTAATCGATGAAAGCTCACGGAAACAGCGTTTCGAAAGCGCGAACTCACGTTCTACTTCAAGCTCCTGACTCACGGCCTTGCGGAATGCAGCATGTATGCTGCGCGCTGCCATACGGGAACGCTTGCTGCTTGCTTCCTGAAGGGCAGCTATCGCAGTGCCGCTTGTGACGCCTGCGTGGGTCATGCCGCGCGCAAATTCGTTTGCTCCGGATTCTTCCTTGATGGAATTGCGCATTTCCGAAATGTATTGCAGCATATAAGAAGGAAGCGGAGCCGTGCTGAACCATGTTACGCCGTTCAGGTTATCACCTGTGTGGACCTCTTTGGACCAGTCGCGCAGGTCGGCGGGATCAAACCCGCTTGCGCCCGTTATCAAAAGCTTGTTGTGACTTGCAAGCAGGGCGTTTTTCATCACGATTTGATCGAGCTTATCGGAATAAATCTGTGCCGTGCAGAACATGTCAACAAAACCGTAACCGAGGCAGCTTCCTTTGCGTTCAAAAAGCGTTGTGACAACAAACGGATATTCGCCGTGTGCGAAATAGCCCTCTTTTTTTACTCGGCGGCTGTCCTCAAGCTTCATTCCGCCCGCAAGCTTGACCATATGAACACGGTGTTTCCCGGCTTTGGAATCGTATTCACGCAGCCAGCATTCAATTAATAGTATGCTTTTTGAAAACGCGGGGGAAATGATTTCGTCCGTTGCGGTGTCAAGCATGAACCCGTCCTCCCGAAGTTCCGCCGCCTGCTTCGGGTAATGCTGCATGAACCAGTCGCGCGTGTGATGCGTGAATTTGAACACGGCGCGGCTGTCCTGAAGGTCACTGCACAGCGGGTCGAACATAACGGTGCGATTGTCAACGTGCTTTATATACGCTCCGCCGATTCCGCCGTTCGCATCCGGATCAAAGCCGACTTGCTGCACGCTGTACCCGCCGACAAGCAGGTCGTGCGTCAACTTTGCATATTCATCGTCATAGGCGCATCTGAGGTGATTTTCGCGTATTATTCGGGTCATAAGCTCTGCAAGCTCGTCGTATTCCCTGCTGTCCGCACTGATTATCGCCTCCGGCAGGTAATCGATCAGATCCGCCCGAACGTTTTCAACGGTGCTTTGGATTATCGGCGTCACGGGACGCGGCTCGCCGGCATCCTTTTGGGGAATATCGCCCCAATGGTCGCCGCGGTACATTCTTTCGCATCGGTCAAGCCGTGCGCGTTCCGCTGCGTATGCATCGTAATATTCTCTGAAAAGCGTATAAAGCTTTTCCGTTTCTTCCGCTTCGGCGGGCTTCGCCGCTGCCGGCGGAGGAAGTATGATATTGTTCATTTTAAGTATCCTTTCCTGTTTTTCTGTATCGAGAGATGAATTTACAGCCAGCCCGAAGCTCGTTCCGGCACGGAAAGAGGGTCATATGCGCGTGCCTTTTTAACGATCGGCTGCTGACTTCGGCGCGGGCGGCTCATAAGGCCGTAGCGCAAAGCTTCCGGCGCGTGGTCGTTGCCGTCGGCCGCATCTTCGCAATTACATTTGTCGTATTGCAAAAGGGGAAGCTGACGAATTAAGTTTTCGCAGGTGCCGAAGCATTGCCACATGGGCTGTTTGCCGTTTTTTTCCGTTTCGAACCGCGGCGCAAGGTATTCGCGGAGGCAGTTCCAGCCCGCGATCCTTGAATTGTCCGCAGGCGTGAGCGGCATTCCGGCGGCTGCAAAAAGCTCTGCAAGCGTTTCGCCTTCAAACCCGCCGTTTGCGGAAAGCACCGCGCCGCGCTTTTGCCACATATCGGGTGATGCAACGGTGTAGGCAATGTTTTCTCCGCGGCTCAGTTCAACGGCGCGCCGTGCAACATCGCCCGCAAGTGTTTGCCGAACATACAGTTCACGATAGGTGAAAACCCTGCCTTCGCCGTCCGCCGCGTGCCAAAGCACACAGCAGGGGTCGTTATACCCCCAGTCCATCGAACGGAATCGGCGCCACCAATGCGGAATTTCAAACGGGTCAACAACGTGCTTTTCACGCGAAAACTCGCGGAAGTACTGCCCTGCGTGAACATCCCAGTCGCCGTCAAGGTGCGCCCTTCGCAAATCTTCGGGCAGGGCAAGAAGCTGCTTCACATAATTCGGATCGGCATCCATAAGAATCCTGTTGTCATAGATTTTTGCGGGAATGAAATTGTAATCCTCTGCATTTTCACCCTGTTGATACTGTCTGTCGATAAACAAACGCTTCACCCATGCATGGCCGACGTTGCCGGGGTTGCATGTATAATACATGCGCGGCGAAATATCCGTTCGTGTCGTGCGGTTGCAGGTCGTCAAAAAACGCATTTGTTCTTCCGTAAAGTGCGTTGCTTCCTCCATGCCGATGATTGCATATTCCTGTCCCTGATATTGATATACATCCTGCGCCGTGTCGCAATAACCGAGTTTGATTCGCGACCCGTTGGGGAACCTGAACACGCGCTCGGTTGAATTATAGGGCGCAATGCCGTAAAGCTCCCTTTGCAGCGGAATGATGTGGTTCTCGCGCAGCTCCGGCAGCGTTCGACGCAAAAGCAAAAGGTTCAGTTCGGGATATCGCAGCGCAAGAAGCACAAATTTGCGGCGCATGGCCCAGCTTTTGCCGCCGCCGCGCGCTCCGCCGTAGGCCGTGTGCCTTGCGCGGGAAAGAAAAAATTCACGCTGCCGAGAATTCGGCGTGCCGTGAAGGATAAGTTTCATGCATTCGGTGCATCCTTTCGGTAATAATTTTTTGCAGAGAACCGGCAAAGCCGCGCCGCCGTTCCGCCGCATTTTCGGGGTATGCGTCCTCACCTTCGGGGCAGGGAGGTTTTGCGGGTGAAATTCGGCACGCCCGACGCCGCAGAGCCGCACGAGTGAACGGAGTTCCGATTCATTCGAACGGCTTGCTCGGCAGAAACTCTGTCTGCTTGGAACTGCTCTGCTTCAGATTCCACGGGCTTTGCGTTGGCTTTTTCATATTTTGGGAACCCTGAACGGTTTAAAATCAAAGTTCCCCGGGCAAAGGCAAAATCAGCGCATCCGCACGGCGGAAGGCCGCATTTACTGCCCTAATAATATTATAACACTCTGCTCTTGCAATCGGCAATTGCAAAAAGACCGAATGCTATACATAAAGCCGTACAGCAGACCTCTTGATTTTTTGGTTGAAAAATGATATGAAAATCGCAATTCGCTTTTTGTTATGCTTTATTTCCGAATGAAAACAGTGTATAATATTATTGTCGCGGGAGCAGGCGAAAGGAATTATAATGGCAAAAACCAATGCCGAAACAAAAATTGCGAACGCCGGCGGCACTGCCGTTGAAACGGGCAAAACTGCCGCACGCGCTGCGGCAGGCAAATACTCCGCACCGCGCCTGAGCAGGCTTGCGCTGAAAGCGCTTGTTGATATGGTCACAAGCGAGGAGCTGAAGCCCTCCGACAGGCTCAGTGCAATCAAAACCATTCTTGATTATGCAGGCAAACAAGCTCCGCCTGAAGATACCGATGCGGAGCTGCGCGTTGTGTTTGACGGGCTTGAAGAAGGGTTCGCGGATTGAGCATAAGCCGAAAAACGTCTCAAAATCAAAGCCGAGCAGCCCTTGATTGAAAGTGCCGAACCGATTTAACGGCAAACAGCCCGAAGGATGAAATGTCCTTCGGGCTGCTTGGTTATTCAAGTCTTAATCAGCCTTTTTGTTCAACAAGCCGAACGTAAAGCTTCATCAGCGCGGTCACGCAGCTGCTTTCGGTCATGGATTTAACATCGAACCCGTACGCCTGCATAACGGCGCGGTCGTTGTTTTGGTGCGCAGTGCGAAGCTCCGGCGGCATAACGGTTTCATCATAAAGATCCGCAAGGCTGCAATCGGGGTAAAGCGCGCGGGCATCCAAAATCGCCTGCGCCGTGCGCTCGATTTTTGCCTTCTGTTCCTCCGTCGGGGTTGGCCAAGGGAAATTGTTGTAGACAATGTCCTTTGAATAGCGGTAATCGCTCTTTAACCTTCCGCAGACGGCACGCATCCATGCCATATGAACGTTGGATGTTAGAACACCGAACTCATAGAGCGTTGCATTGGGGATAATGTGAACAGAATCGGAAACAATTGTCGCCGAGTCGAGGAAACCCATTGGTATGTATTTGCGCCGTTCAGACGAAACACGGGGAACAACAATATAATCGCTGTTTGGCATATTTTCTGTTTGAAATCTCGTCGGTGTATTTGCCAATTTGTTTGTCGAAATGCGCTTGCTGGAAAGACGGAATGCACGGACAGCTTCGACACGTTTCATACAATGCGGCAATTTTTTCAACTCGTTCGGCGGACACACACCCAACCATAGGCACCATCGTGGTTTACGGTTAATAAATTCCTGCGCACCGTACCAAGGGTGAAAATATTTCTCGGATAATGGTTCTTTTGCCAAAAACTCTGTTTTAGTTATGTCTGTAAACAGATAGTTTCCATCATCAATAGGTTGATTTCCGATACCGATTTCAGGCACCTTGCACAAAGGCAGACGTCTGCTTTCAATGAAAACGTTGTCCGCATGATTACAGCTATTCTTTTCGGCACCGTGCTTGTCATTCTCCAAAATCTGCTTTGCTCTGCCTTTGTGAGCTTATCCATCTTGCGGAGAAAGTCATCCGAAAATGTATGCGGATTCTTTGCCTCGTGTAAAATGGCATCAGAAAGCTCGCTTGAAACGGCTTCACGGAGCGCCCTGTTAAAATTATTCTCTGCTATCATTGCTTTCTCCCCCAAATAACTGCGCATTCACCGGAGATTTTTGCAATGGTCCAGCGTGAAATGACCAAGCGTGGCCGTGGCAAAAAGTATCACAGCAGCGTATACGCCTTTTCTTCCAAAATCCGCTGCGGACATTGCGGAAGCTGGTACGGCTCAAAGGTCTGGCATTCCAACAGCCAGTACCGCAAAACCATCTGGCAGTGCAATCACAAATTCGATGGTGACGAGCGCTGCGACACTCCGCACCTTAGCGACGAGGACATTCAGCGTCTGTTCCTATCGGCGGCAAACAAGCTGCTGGTGGACAAGGCCGAGGTCATCGCTAACTGCCGTGAGATGATGGACCTACTCTTTAACACCACCGAGCTGGAAGCGGAACAGGCCACGCTGCTGGAAGAAACACAGCTTATTTCCGATATGGTGCAGCAGACCATTTACGAAAATGCCCACGTCGCCCTTGACCAGACGGAATACCAGAAACGCTACGACAACCTGACCCAGCGCTTTGAAACCGCCAAGCAGCGCCTTGAGACCGTCATGGCGGAACTGGATCGGATGCAGACCCAGAGAGCCGACATTGAAGCCTTCGTCGAGAGCTTCGAGACCCTGCCGGATACGCTTACCGAGTTCAAACTGGAAAACTGGCACTCGCTGGTGGAATACGCCACTGTATACAGCACCGACGATATCCGCTTTACCTTCAAGCACGGACAGGAAGTACAAGCATAACCATATAGACGCAGAAACGCCTCACCACTGGATTCGACTCCGGCGGCGAGGCGCTTTTTGCTGTTGTTCAAGGTTTAACCTTCGATAATGCCATCATTATCGTCTTCGTCCGAATCGATGGTTTCACCACAGTTGGTGCATTCCCATTCGCAATCCCAATACATGATACCACCGCAGTTAGGGCAATCCTTATACGGTCTTTCGCTCGTATCTTCTTCTAATTCACCAGAACAGTACGGACATCTGCTGTATTCAGACTCATCATAAACCTTGTCGCAAAATGGACACATCTGCATAGTTTTTTCCTCCTTTTTTTACACTGCATCAGTTTCTTCTTGTTCCGTCTGGTGGTGTTCTTGCCACCACTTTTTTATATGAGGTGTAACCTTGTACACACCATATCCTACAATCAGCACCCCGCCAACAATAAGGCCTATCTTGCCAGCTTTTTTCCATTTGGCGATAAGTTCCTCTGTTTCCATAGCAGCTATCTCTGCTGCTTCACGTGCAGCCTTTTCAGCCGCTTGTTTTGCTAAAAATTCTGCATCGGCCTGCGCTCTCGCTGCTGCCTGCGCTGCGTATCTTGCAGCACGGGCCGTTGCAATCTCGTCACGCACTTCACTGATCAGTTCGGCAGATACGTCCAACACTTCCTTGATTGAATCGTCAAATGTTCTCGTGGTCCAATAGCGGTTATAACAAGAATACCCGCCTGTCCCTCTGTGAAAATCCTTCTCTACAGCATATTGCATGGCCTTCTCGGTTAAACTGTAGTCTCCGGGAGACCCTTTCAGGAATCCCAATTTCACCAGAACACGATTCATTTCTTCTGCGGTCAAACCATAATCTTGACCTAAAATCCTCGCAGATACTTGCATAGATTATTCATCTCCCTTCTGACGTGCCTTTGAGTCTGTTATCTTTTTACTGCTAAATAGCTGTACAGCACGAACAATATACTCCGTGGCTCCATCGCCGCACTGAAGGTCAACCATCTGTTGGAGTTCCGGATCGCTTACCATATCCTGTATGCCCTCCAAAAATGCTTCGGCCAGTTCTTCATCTGTCAGTTCTTCGTCGGAGTCTTCCTCATCGGCCATTACCATTTCCATCATGCTTTTGTAGGCTTGCTCGACTGTGATTTGTACTTTTTTTGTGTCCACCGGTGTTCCTAAGAAACATCCGATAGCTATCAAATTGTACCAGAACGGCATATAAAGCTCGGCCTCTTCATTATCCGCCTCACTATATTCTGCGGAGTGAACAATGGAATCCTCCAAGTAGGAAGAGAAGCTCTTGTCCTTGTAGATGCGGGTCACGTCTAAATTTCCCATCGCACGGAGCGTGCTTTCTGGAAGTTTTGCTGTTATCTTTAGCGTTCTGATTGTGTTTATCATGCCATCTATTCTTTTTCGTTTTTCTTCCAGCGTCCCAATCAGATGATCAAACTCCTCAATCATGTCCAGCGTATGGGATTCTAACAAAGACTTTATGGCCTTCCTTTCATATCCGCCCTCTACAAAAATCTGAATCAAAATCAGCGTTTGTATGGCCGTGTCATCGTAAAGCCAGTAGCCTGATTCCGTTTTGCTGGTCGGTTTCAGTAGGCCAATTTTATCGTACTCCTGCAGAGTCCTTCTCGTCACGCCAACAATTTTACAGACTTCGCTGAGCTTTTTCATGGTGTTCACCTCCTTCGGTATCTACATTATAACCCTGCACGCTGCGTGCAGGTCAAGAGGATTTTGCAGAAAAAGTGTAAATATTTTTTGAACAGGCCTATCTAAAGACATAAAAAAGAGCCGGTCCTAAAACCGACACCCTAAACGACACTCCGACACCCCTGTGTCTATGCCGCATTTCTTTGTATCAAATAACGAGTCTTAATTTCAAGGAACGCAAGTCCGGCAAGTTTTTGCTGAAAAGCCGCCAGTTTTTTCTTTCGTGTTTTGGCATCGGCACGCAACTTGATTTCATCAAGCTCTGCCCGAAGATCGCTCAGGAACAGCGGGTCAATCACTTTGTGAATGTTTTCGATGCTTGTATAGTGCATACCGCCGGTGCGGCGCGTTTCGGGATTCAGTGTGCTTTCAAACACTGCACCGAAAATTGTCGGACTGATTGCGGACCAGTCGAAGCCCGCACTTGCGCGGTTCAAAATCAGTGAAACGATCTCGTCGCTCAGTCGGGGGATAACTATGTTTTCGTCGGAAAAAAGCCCGCCGTTGACATACGGGAATGCCGCAAGATCATCATCGATATAAGGATCACGATCTTCCGTTTTTTGGTCAAGCACACGGAAAAGGTCGATAAGCGCGCGCCGCGCATCCCGCTCATGTGCTTTCAAATAGTCGTGGAACATCATAGGCCGTCCGAAAACATCCGCATCCTCCGCATAAAGACAGAAAACAATGCGAACGCAGAGCGCGTTCAGACTGCGCAGAGTTTCGGGGTCATCCGGATCTTTGTATTGCTTCAACAGTGCATTGTAGAGGGATTGAACGATGTCGCCTGCTTTCAGGGAGATTTCCATTTCCTTTTTGATATGTTCACTTGTTGTGTCAACCAAAAAATCGAGACGGTGGAATTCCTTTTCAAGATCGCACAAAAGAACGGTTTCGGGTTCGTCATTCGGGCGCGTCATGTCGTGAATGTTGAATTGCTGAAAATTGCATACAATTATCCAACGTGGCTGCTCCGGCTGCGGCAAATATCCGCCGTATCGCCTTGCCTGCTGATAGGGGCTGAGCATTGCGCCGTCGGACTGCTTCTGCCCGGCACGGAGATTAATGTCGCGCTTTTTCTGTTCAATCAAAACTTTTGTTGACGGAATGTAACCGTCAATAAATTTTGTTGTTCGTTTGCCTGTTTTTATGTCATCGACTTCAACCCGCCGCTCAAAGCTTATATATTTTTCAGGCTCGTCAACGCCGAAAACCTTTTGAAGCAAGGTTCGCCAAAATGACTGCGCATCCTGCCGCTCGTCTCCGCGGTTTGCCCAGTCTGCAACAAATTGTTTCGCCGCCGCACGGCGTTCGCTTTCGTTCATTTTTCCTCCGAATTAATAGAGCGTTGCTCCCGAAAGCCGCAACATATTAGTATAAGAAAGACTTTCGGGAACAACGATAAAGGTGTGTCTTTTGCTACGCGCGCAGCTTATCGCCTTCCTGCACCGCCGCCGCGCGAACCGCCTCCGCCGCCGCCGAAGCCGCCGCCGAAAAAGCTGCCGAAGATGTCGCCGAGGTCGCCGAAGTCGAAGCCGCCCGCGCCGTAGGCTCCGCCGCCCGCACCCGCGCCGTAGCTCGGGTCCACGCCGGCAAAGCCGAACTGGTCGTAGCGCGCCTTCTTCTCGGGATCGGAGAGCACCTCGTTGGCCTCGTTGACCTCCTTGAACTTCTCCTCGGCTTCCTTGTCGCCGGGGTTCATGTCGGGGTGGTACTTGCGCGCCAGCTTTTTGTATGCTTTTTTGATCTCTTCCTCGGAAGCGCCCTTGGAGACGCCGAGGACCTCATAATAGTCTCTTTTATTCTCAGCCATAGACTATGCTCCTAAAAACACCGCAATCGGGGGCAGTAGAATACTGTCCCCGCTGCGCTGGTTGGTCTATTTTACTTCTTGTTCTCGTCGTCGTCAACCACCTTGTAGTCGGCGTCGTAATACTGCTGACCGTCGGGGCCGGTCTGAGCGCCGCCCTGAGCGCCGCCCATGTCGGGGCCTGCGCCCTGCGCGCCCTGCGGGTTCGCCTGCTGGTAGAGCTTCTCGCTCATCGCGTAGAAGAGCTGCGTGAGCTCCTCGGTCGCGGCCTTGATGGCGTCGGTGTCGTCGCCCTTGAGGGTCTCCTTGAGCTTGTCGATGCCCGCCTGGACCTTGCTCTTCTCGTCCGCGGGGATCTTGTCGCCCACCTCGCCGAGGGTCTTCTCGCTCTGGTAGACCATCTGGTCGGCCTGGTTGCGGACCTCGACCTCCTCCTTCAGCTTCTTGTCCTGGGCAGCATACTGCTCGGCCTCCTTGACGGCCTTCTCAATGTCCTCCTTGCTCATGTTGGTGGAGGAGGTGATGGTGATGTGCTGCTCCTTGCCGGTGCCGAGATCCTTCGCGCTGACGTTCACGATGCCGTTCGCGTCGATGTCAAAGGTGACCTCGATCTGCGGCACGCCGCGGCGCGCCGGAGCGATGCCGTCGAGGTGGAAGCGGCCGAGGCTCTTGTTGGCGGCAGCCATCTCACGCTCGCCCTGCAGGACGTTGACCTCAACGCTGGTCTGGTTGTCGGCGGCGGTGGAGAAG
>ERZ825525.1859-NODE-1859-length-15727-cov-5.684405_pt1 | contig 15727 bp, 10 predicted proteins | sample MGYA00519930_ERZ825525 | MGnify/ENA primary metagenome ERZ825525 (study PRJEB31778, sample SAMEA3449203) | human gut metagenome | biome: human gut; feature: human-associated habitat; material: faeces | place: United Kingdom | collected 2010/2012 ... | reverse complement strand
GGATCGAACCGGTGACCTCTTGCATGCCATGCAAGCGCTCTCCCAGCTGAGCTAAACCCCCAGATGTCTGGCCTGTTGCCTGACGACATGGGTTATTATACCAGCCGGAGGGGCGCTTGTCAACGGTTTTTTACAAAAATCTATCCTCTTTTTTCAGCGGCGCAGCGCACCCGGAAGCTTTTGACGCAGCTGCGTTTTTCCCGGGGCTGCTCTGCCGCAAAAGACTGCCACATTACCTGTCCCATTTGTCACACAGGGCGTTGATCTGGTCGGCAAATTTTGCCAGATCCTTATTTGCGCCGCCCTCGTTGTGCTCGATGACCCGCAGCAGGCGCTTGCCGGCGCTGACCAGCCGCTGGAACACGGTAGCGGCGCGGTTTGCACCCTCGCCTGTCCTCTGCTCCACGCGGACTTTCGTGCCCTCCTGCAGGCAGACTGCGCCCTCGGCACCGATCGCCCACTGCGCACCGTTGTAGGGCGCACAGGCGGTAAAGCCCTGTTCGGTCAGGGTGTCCACAAAGCGGTTCTCCACCTCGTCCTCGCCGTGGATCACGAACACCCGCCGGGGCTTTTCTGTAAAGGCGTTCACCCAGCGCAGCAAGCCGTCTTTATCGGCGTGGCCGGACATTCCGGTCAGCTGGCAGATCTCCGCCTTCACCTCAATGGGCTCACCGAACAGCTTGACCAAGTCCGTTCCTTCAATGAGGGTGCGTCCCAAAGTGCCCACCGCCTGAAAGCCCACGAACAGGATCGTGCATTCCGGCCGCCACAGGTTGTGCTTGAGGTGGTGGCGGATGCGTCCGGCTTCACACATTCCGCTGGCGGACAGGATGACCTTGGGCGTGCGGTCGGTGTTGATCATGCGGGAGTCCTCGCTGGTCACGCTGATGCGCAGCCCCGGCACGTTGATGGGGTCGATGCCCTTTTCCAGCAAAGCGCGGGTCTGAGCGTCAAAGCAGCCGGGGTCTGTATCCCGGAAGATGCGGGTGGCTTCGGTGGCCAGCGGGCTGTCGATGTAGATCGGGAAGTTGCCGTGCCCTTTGACCAGCCCTTTTTCCTTGATCTCCCGCAAAAAATACAGCATCTCCTGCGTGCGTCCCACCGCAAAGCTGGGCACTACCACGTTGCCGCCCCGGTCAAAGGTGCGCTGCAAAATTTTTGCCAGCTCTGCCACATAGTCCGGCCGGGGGTCGTGGTTGCGGTCGCCGTAAGTGGACTCCATGAACACATAGTCCGCCTGCTGGATATAGGTGGGGTCTTTGATGATGGGCTGCTCCAGATTGCCGATATCGCCGGAGAACACCAGCTTTGTGGTGGTGCTGCCCTCGGTGATCCACAGCTCGATGCTGGCAGAGCCCAGCAGGTGTCCCACGTCCACAAAGCGTGCTTCGATGCCCGGGGCAAGCTGGATGCGCTTGTCGTACTCCACGCCCCGGAACAGGCGGCAGGCGGCTTCGGCGTCCTGCACGGTGTACATGGGCTCTACCGGCTCTGCGCCGGAGCGTTTGCCCTTGCGGTTTTTCCACTCGGCTTCAAACTCCTGAATATGCGCCGAGTCCCGCAGCATGATGCCGCACAGCTCCACGGTGGGGATGGTGGCGTAGATCCTGCCCCGGAAGCCGTTGTGCGCCAGCAGCGGCAAAAGGCCGGTATGGTCGATATGGGCATGGGTGATGAGCACAAAGTCGATCTCGCCGGGGGCTACGGGCAGGGGCTGGTTCTCGTACACATTTTTGCCCTGCTCCATGCCGTAGTCGATGAGGAATCGCTGCCCTGCCGCTTCCAGCATGGTGCAGCTGCCGGTCACCTCGTGGTTCGCGCCTAAAAACGTAAGCTTCAATGCAGAACACCTCCGGTTCGTTTTATAGCTTTAGTATAGCATATTTTTAAGGTACACGCCGCACAAATCTGCGGAAAGTTTACGGGCATAATGCTGAATTGCAGAAAAAATTTTTATACAATCTTGACAAACCACCCTGTTCTGTTATAAACTTAGGTTTGTATGACGTTCGTTCGTATTTTATGAGTTTTAATAATAGAGAGGTTGAATTTTATGGTTCGTAACGATTTGCGCAACGTTGCCATTATCGCTCACGTTGACCACGGCAAGACCACGCTGGTGGATGCCCTGCTGCGTCAGAGCGGCGCTTTCCGCGACAATCAGGCCGTGGCCGAGCGCGTGATGGACAGCGGCGATATCGAGCGTGAGCGCGGCATCACCATTCTGGCAAAGAACTGCTCCTGCACCTACAAGGGCGTCAAGATCAACATCGTCGACACCCCGGGCCACGCCGACTTCGGCGGCGAGGTCGAGCGCGTGCTGAAGATGGTCAACGGCGTGCTGCTGCTGGTGGACGCTGCCGAGGGCTGTATGCCCCAGACCCGCTTTGTGCTGCAGAAGGCTCTGCAGCAGAACCTGAGCCTTGTGGTGGCTATCAACAAGATCGACCGTCCCGATGCCCGCATCAAGGAAGTCATCGACGAGGTGCTGTACCTGCTGATGGATCTGGGTGCTACCGACGAGCAGCTGGAGTGCCCCATGCTGTTCTGCTGCGGCCGTGACGGCACCGCCAGCTTGGACCCCGATGTGCCGGGCACCGACCTGATCCCCCTGTTCGACACCCTGCTGAGCACCATCAAGCCGCCGGAGGGCGACCCTGAGGCTCCCTTCCAGATGCTGGTCTCCTCTGTGGACTACAACGAGTTCGTGGGCCGTATCGGCATCGGCCGCATCCAGAACGGCGTTGCCAAGGTGGGCGAGGAAGTGGTCGTCTGCGACTGGCACAACCCCGACCTGAAGATGCGCGGCCGCCTGACCAAGCTGTACGACTTCCAGGCAAACGGCCGTCAGCCCTGCGATAACATCACCGCAGGCGATATCGTGGCTTTCTCCGGTCTGCCGGATGTGACCATCGGCAACACCCTGTGCAGCCCCTCCAACGTGGAGCCGCTGCCCTTCGTCAAGATCAACGACCCCACCGTGGAGATGACCTTCTCGGTCAACGACAGCCCGCTGGCCGGCCGTGAGGGCAAGTTCGTCACCAGCCGTCAGATCCGCGACCGTCTGCAGAAGGAACTGTTGAAGGACGTGGCCCTGAAGGTAGAGGATTCCGCCACCACCGATTCCTTCCGTGTCATGGGCCGTGGTGAGATGCACCTGTCCATCCTCATCGAGACCATGCGCCGTGAAGGCTATGAGCTGCAGGTCTCTCCCCCGCACGTTCTGACCAAGGTCATCGACGGCAAGACTTACGAGCCCATGGAGCACGTTGTCATCGACGTGCCCACCCAGTATCAGGGTGCCGTCATGACCGGTCTGGGCCAGCGCAAGGCCATCCTGCAGCAGATGGAGTCCTTGGGCTCTGACCGTGTGCGTCTGGAGTTCCGGATGCCCAGCCGCGGCCTGTTCGGCTACCGCAACCAGTTCCTGACCGATACCCACGGCGAGGGCATCATCAACCAGATCTTTGACGGCTACGACGTCTGGGCTGGCATGATCGCCAACCGCTCCACCGGCTCTCTGGTCAGCTTTGAGACCGGCGAGGCCGTCACCTACGGTCTGTTCAACGCCCAGCAGCGCGGCACCCTGCTGGTGGGCCCCGGCGAGAAGGTGTACGAGGGCATGGTCATCGGCTACACCGCTTCCGGCGAGGATGTGGACGTGAACGTCTGCAAGACCAAGCACCTGACCAACACCCGTTCTTCCGGCTCCGACGACGCTCTGCGCCTGATCCCCATCAGCAAGCTGAGCCTGGAGGGCTGCCTGGAGTTCCTGGCACAGGACGAGCTGCTGGAGGTTACCCCGGAGAATCTGCGCATCCGCAAGCAGATCCTGAACCACGACCAGCGCATGAAGGCCAAGAGCAAGCTGAAGTAATTTTACAAAAGCATCCTTATTATAGCGGCGCAGAAGCACCTACGGGCGTTTCTGCGCCGCTTTTTTCTGCCAGTTACCCCCTCAGTCAAAGCCTGTCGGCAACCGGCTGGAACTCCCCCAGTCTCGCTGCGCTCGACAGCCCCCTCTAAGATGGGGCCTTTGGCATGGCGGCAAGGTTTCTGGCTAAAGTGCAAAGTTCCCGGGCGCGCCAGAGGCTCCCTCTCCGAGGGAGCTGTCACGGCACAGCCGTGACTGAGGGAGTTTGCGTGCCAGTACCCCCTCCGGCGCTACGCGCCACCCGTTCCCCCTTTTGTCGCTATGCGACATTTTCCCCCGGCCGGGGGAAATCTGTCCCCAAGGGGTGAAGGCTTTCGCTCCGGGTCAGGCTGCAAAAATTGATTTCCGAATTTTTGCAAAAAAGGCTTGCAAAAGCGCGGTGACTGCGGTATAATACTTCTCGCAGTCACTGTTATGCCTCTTTAGCTCAGTCGGTTAGAGCACCTGACTGTTAATCAGGGTGTCGCCTGTTCGAGTCAGGCAAGAGGCGCCAGCAAAGCGATGGATATTTTTCCATCGCTTTTTTGTTTTTCTGTATCTTTTTTTCACGCATTCTTAACGGTTCTTAAAAAATATCGCCTTGAAGAACACTAGTGGATGTGGTATACTTTTATAAGTTTATAGATGTAGAAAAGCTGCATGGCTTTCCCGCATCCGCAGACAGGCGCTCCTCCGGTCAGAAAGCTGCCGTGCAGGAGCGCAGTTTTTTCGTTGGTCAAATCAGCAGGCAGGCCGGCGGCTCTGTGCGGCAAGCACGGGCGGCAGGGCGGCTTTGTGTCGTTTGAATAAATCTGTAGAATAAAAGGAAACATCTATGCGTTATACCTACGTCCGGCAGCACGATACCACCGACTGTGCGGCTGCCTGTCTGGCCATGGTGTGCCTGCACTACAAAAAGGAAGTGACCATCACCCGCCTGCGGGATATGATGGGTACCGACCTGAAAGGCACTAACCTTGTCGGCCTGCAAAAAGCCGCCAATGAACTTGGCTTTACCACCGCCGCAGTCCGCGTGGACCGCGAAAACTTCCTGAGCGACTTCTCGCTTCCCTGCATTGCACAGGTGATCACCGATCAGGGTCTGGCTCACTTTGTTGTGGTGTTCAAAAAGACCACCATCAAGGACGAAGGCGCACGCCGCAAGCATATGCTGCAGGACGCCGAGACCCGCAAGGAAGAAGAGAAAAAGGGCAAAAAGCATAAGTGCAAGGATTACGTCATCATCGGCGACCCCGGCACGGAGCTGAAAAAGATCAGTCTGGACGAGTTCTACAAGAACTTTACCGGCGTGCTGCTGCTGCTGAACCCCACCTCCGAGTTCAAGGGCGGCAAGCTTGGCAGCAGGGACGGTAAAGACGGCAAGGACGGTAAGGACGGCAAGAGCGGCAAGTACGGCATGATGAAGCGGTATATCGACCTGCTTCTGCCCCAGAAAAAGCTGTTCTTCTACGCCATCCTCAGCTCGGTGATCACCACCATTCTGGGCATCGCGTCCTCCATGTTCAATAAGATCCTGATGGACGAGGTGCTGCCCTACGGGTTGAATAACCTTTTGGTCACCCTGATCCTGGTGTTCAGCGTGGTCAGCATCACCAGCACGCTGATCGGCTTTGTGCGCCAGTGGGTGCTGATCCATCTGTCCATCAAAATCGATATCCCGCTGATGCTGGGCTACTTCGGGCACATCTTCAACCTGCCCATGAAGTTCTTTGCCACCCGCAAGACCGGTGATATCACCACCCGTTATTCGGACGCTGACACCATCAAATCCATCTTTACCAGCATTGCGCTGAGCCTTGTGATGGATATCTCCATGGCAGTCATCACCGGCATCATCCTGTTCCGCATGAACGCCATGCTGTTCTCCATCTCGCTGTTCATGGCACTGGTCAGCATCCTGCTGGTGCTGGTGTACAAGCAGCCCTATAAGCGGATCAACGAAGAGAGCATGGCACAGTCTGCAGCGCTGAACAGCCAGATGATCGAGAGCCTGCGCGGCATCGAGACCGTCAAGTGCAACGCCAACGAGCAGACCGAGCTGGATAATCTGGAACGCGAGTACATGAAGAGCCTGAAGATCAGCCTGCGCTCCAGCCGCATCAGCACCACGCAGGGTCTGATCTCCTCCTTCATCTCCACCGGCTTCAGTATGCTGACCACCTATGTGGGCATCAGTCAGGTGCTGAACGGCGAGATGACGCTGGGCGGCTTTATGGCATTCAGCACCCTGTCCAGCTACTTTACCTCCCCCCTGAGCAACCTGATCGGCCTGCAGATGCAGATCCAGGAAGCCAGCATCTCCATGAAGCGTCTGACCGAGATCATGGACTACCCCGCTGAGAACGAGACTGCCGAGGGTATGGAGCAGAGCGAGATGGAAAAGGTGGAGGGCGACATCGAGTTCAAGGACGTCACCTTCCGCTACGGCAACCGTGCCCCGGCACTGGATCATGTCAGCTTTACCATCCCCGCCGGCAAAAAGGTGGCGCTGGTGGGCAGCAGCGGCAGCGGCAAATCCACCATTACCAAGCTGCTGCTGAAGTACTACGACCCCGAGGACGGCGAGATCGATGTGAACGGCGTGAATCTGGCGGAGTACAGCAACCACTCGGTGCGCCGCGCCATCGCCTATGTGCCCCAGAACGTTGAACTGTTCAGCAAGACCATCTACGACAACATCCGCATCTCCCGCATGGACGCTACGCTGGACGAGGTGAAGGAAGCTGCCAAGAAGGCTGACGCGCACGAGTTCATCCGCCACCTGCCGCTGCAGTACAACACCTATCTGGAGGAAGCCGGCAACGGCCTGTCCGGCGGTGAGAAGCAGCGCATCGCACTGGCGCGTGCCTTCCTGAAGGACTCCAACCTTTACATTCTGGACGAGTCCACCAGTAATCTGGACTTTGCCACCGAGACGCTGATCTTCAACATGATCTACGAGCAGCTGGCAGACCGCTCCATGCTGATCGTGGCGCACCGCCTTTCCACCATCCGTGACTGCGACCTGATCCTTGTGATGGATCACGGCAAGATCGTGGAGCGCGGCACCCATGAGGAACTGATGGCAAAGGATGGCCGCTATGCCGAGCTGTGGAATATGCAGCAGGGCATCTTCCGCAAGCGCAAAGCCGAGCCTGCTCCGCAGGCAGTTGCCGCTGTGGTGGAAGAGGACGACGACGGCGAGTCCATCACCTACTGACCGCACCGCATCCGCAGCCCTTGCCCGGATGCAGCATAAGCTTTTTTCCCGCCCGGCGGGAAACCGAAGAATGCCTCGTTATGGTGTGCCCGGAGGCAGACGCTTCCGGGCACCTTTTTGTTCCGGCTTACATTGAAAAAATAACAGGATTAGGGGTAATTTACTATGAACGAGATCAAAGTTGCTGAAAACAAGACCCTCAAGCTGACCAATGTTCTCTCCCGCGTTGTGCAGCCCGAGGAGTTGGCAAACCTGCCGGTCATCCTGACCCAGATGCAGAACTTTATGAAGAGCAACGGCGCACAGCCCATCGGCCCACTGGTGCAGGCTATCGTGGAAGGCACCGGCCCGGACCATATGCCCGTCATGTACATGATGCAGCAGGCCACCCAGATGATCACCCAGATGGAGCCCGGCTACCACATGGACGCTGTGCTGCGGGTAAAGAACTGCTTGTACGCCCACTTTACCGGCCCTCTGGCCTTCAACCAGCTGGCCACCGCCAAGCTGCAGGTCCTGGCTTTTGAAAACGACATCAAGCTTAGCGGCAACAGCTACACCATCTACGTCAATCAGGACGAGGACGACGGCGTGATCGACGTGTTTATGGAGACCAAATAATTATGACAACGACCATTCAGAACCTTTCGGATCTGCAGGACCGCCGGATCATGATGGACAAAAAGCTGCCCCCTTACGGGTACGCCTTTGTCATTCTGACCGGGCTGTTCATGATCTTTCTGGTGATCTGGAGCACCCAGACCAACCGCATCTATGTCAGCCAGAACAGCGGTGTGGTGCAGGCCGCCAACAAGACCTACATCATGTCCAGCTACTCCGGCTCCATTACCGAGCTGTATGTCTCGGAGGGCAGCTATGTGAACGAGGGCGACCTGATCGCCCGGCTGAAGAGCACGGATCTGGATATGCAGAAGGACACCCTGCAGAGCCAGCTGGATATCTACCAGAAGCAGCTGGATCAGTACAACAAGCTGCTCAAGTGCATTCAGGACGACACCAACTACTTCGACGAGACCAGCGCTGAGGATCAGCCCTACTACTACCAGTACCAGACCTACAAAAGTCAGGTAGCACAAAAGACCTTTGACGCTTCTACCTATCAGGCTGCCGGCTACTCCGACACCCAGATCAAGGCTTTGATGGAGCAGAACCAGAGTGAGCTGGAGTCCCTATACTACTCCACCATGCAGTCCATCTCCCAGAGCATCAACAGCGCGCAGGTCAATGTGGACAACCTGCAGGCGCAGATGGATTCTTTGAACACCGGCGCCAACGATTACTTCATCTATGCGCCCACCTCCGGCGTGATCCACATGGACACCCCCTACAAGGAGGGCATGGTGCTGAGCGCCGGCTCTGCAATGGCTACTATTGCCAGCGAGAACGACGATCTGGAGATCGTGGCCATGGTGTCGGTGAACGACCGTCCCCTGCTGCACGTAGGCGACCCCTGCAAGATCGCCATCACCGGCCTGTCGGAGTATTCCTACGGCACGCTGACCGGCACCGTCACCTCCATTGACAGTGATGTGACCTCCAGCAACAGCACCTCCTACTACAAGATGACCATCAAGCCCGATGCCACCTATGTGGTGAGCCGCAGCGGCGACAAGGTGGATCTTGCCAACGGTATGAGCGTGACCGCCCGCGTGGAATACGATCAGGTCACCTATTTTGAATATGCCATGGAGGCACTGGGCGTGCTGTTCCGCTAAAAGCGGACTGCACAGCACGGCAGGATGCCCCCCTTTTACACCACCCCAAAGAGGTACAAACAACATGATTCGAACCGCAAAGAAACTAGCCGCCTGTGTGCTGATGCTGGGTGTGCTGGTATGCGGCACCGCCCTGAGCGCTGCCGCCGCCGGCCTGCCTGTTGAAGCGCAGAACGGCGTTTCACTGCCCTGGTCCAAGGATGTCCCTGCCGAGAGCATCTCCACCGGCAGCTACTCTGCCAATATGCTGCTGGGCGCTTCCCAGCAGCTGTCCCCCGTGGTCAAGCCCAGTTACAGCACCGACTCTGTGGTCTTTTTGACCGATGACAGCAGCGTGCTGACCGTAAGCAGCAGCGGCGTGGTGCAGGCTGTAGGCGTTGGCACTGCCACCATTACCGCAGCCGCCGGCAACCAGATCTGCGCCTACACCATCGTGGTCTCCATGGACTCCTCCATGATCGTGACCGAGATGGACCTTTCCCTCTCCTCCAACACCATCTATGTGGGCAACTCGGTGTCGGCTTCGCTGCAGGTGCGCCCCAGTTCCGCTTCCAACTACGCCACCGTCACCCTGACCTCCTCTAACGAGAAGATCGCCACGGTGAACAGCTTTGGCCGCGTGACCGGCGTAGCGCCCGGCACTGCCACCATTACCGCTGCCTGCGGCTCGGTGGTGGCCACCACCACCGTTACGGTGCTTGCCCTGCCCACAGACTCCACCGGCACAAGCGGCACTACGTCCAGCAACAGCGGGCAGGTGATCACCCCCAGCACCAACTACATCGTGCTCAAGCCCGGTGCCACCCGCACCATCACGGCTAAAGCCACCCCTGCCAGTGCATCCCAGTCCTTCACCTTCAAGTCCGGCAACAGCAGCATTGCCACGGTCAGCCCCTCGGGCGTGGTCACGGCGGTGGGCACCGGCTCTACCTCCATTACCATTTCCAACGGCAAGGCCACTGCCATGGTCACGGTCATCGTGAACCGCTCGGCAGATGCTTCCTCCGGCAGCGACAACAGCAATGCCGACACCAATACCCCGGACGACAACACCTCCATCCCGCTGGACCCTGTGGTGCAGACCATTCAGGACAGCACGGAGGATCAGGTGGTGTTCAACCAGTCTGAGGTGCCCATCGTGACCGGCGAGATCCTGAACGCCCTGCGCACCACCGGCAAGACCCTGTGCGTGGTGGGCGACGGCTACACTATGAACGTTTCCGGCAAAAACGTAAAGAGCACCACCAGCGAGATCGACACCGCCATCACCTTTACCGAGAGTGAAGAGGGGCTGGAGTTTGAGCTGGACAACGGCCGTGCCCTTCCCTGCGCGGTGCAGCTGGAGCTGGATGTGAGCACCTACTCCCGCCTGTACCTGTACAACACCATCAGCAACAAGTGGCAGTACCTGAACAGCTACAAGGACGGCGTGATCACCGCCGACACTGCCGGCCGCTACCTGCTGACCAACCAGAACCTGCGGTTCGGCAATATCAACTGGTCCTTCTTCATCGCCGGCGGCGTGGTTGTGATCCTGATCGCCGTGGTCTACATCGCGTTCAAGAAGCGCTACTGGTTCTGGTAAGCGCCCCTGCTCTTCCCGCATATAACAAGCCGCCCGCTGCACACCATTTCGTGCAGCGGGCGGTTTTGTGTTCTATTCTCCCCTGTTACTCCACCGTTACGCTCTTGGCAAGGTTGCGAGGCTTATCCACGTCGCAGCCGCGCAGCACCGCCATGTAGTAGGCGAACAACTGCAAGGGCACGATGAGCTGCAGCGGCATCAGGATGTCGTCGTACTCGTCCAAGCGGATGACCTCGGTGGCAACGCCCTCCGGCACTTCCGCGTCCTTTGTGGTGAACAGCAGCACCCGTGCGCCGCGGCTGCGGGTCTCCTTGGCGTTGGAGATGGTCTTTTCGTAGACGTTTTTCTGGGTCGCCAGCGCGATGACCGGCACGCCGTCCGTGATCAGGCTGATGGTGCCGTGCTTCAGCTCGCCTGCCGCGTAGGCATCCGAGTGCACATAGCTGATCTCCTTCAGCTTCAGGCTGCCCTCCAGCGAAAGGGCGTAGTCGAACCCACGCCCGATGAAAAAGCAGCTCTGGGTGTTCACATAGCGGCTGGCAAGGTACTTGATCTGCTCGCAGTCCGCAAGGCGGGGCTTGATGACCTCGGATGCGTGCAGCAGCTGGGCGGTGTAGTATTTGGTCTTTTCCTCGGTCAGCTGCCCGCGCGCATAGGCCAAGCGCAGGGCAAACAGGTACAGCACGCACAGCTGCACCATATAGGCCTTGGTAGACGCCACCGCGATCTCGGGCCCGGCGTAGGTGTACATGACGTAATCCGCCGCCCGGGCGATGCTGCTGCCCACCACGTTCACGATGGCAAGCACCGGCACGCCCCGGCTCTTAGCCAGCTTGAGGGCAGCCAGCGTATCGCTGGTCTCGCCGGACTGACTGATGATGATGACCAGATCCTCCGGCTTCAGGATTGGGTCGCGGTAGCGGAACTCGCTGGCGATATCCACCTCTGCAGGCACCCGCGCCAGCGCTTCGATGGCGGTCTTGCCCACCATACCGGCGTGCATGGCTGTGCCGCAGCCTACCAGATGCACTGTGCCGATGCTGCGCAGCTTTTCGTCCGTCAGTTCCGGGATGCGCAGCTCCGGCAGACCGTTCTCCACCCGGGGGCTGACCGTTGCCGTGATGGCGGCGGGCTCCTCGTTGATCTCCTTGAGCATAAAGTGGGGGTAGCCGCCCTTTTCGGCTGCTTCCATGTCCCAGTCTGCGGTCAGCTTTTCGCGCTCCACCGCCTCGCCGAACTCGTTATAGAAGCGGATGCCCTGTGCCGTGCACACCGCCATGTCCCCTTCTTCCAGCACGCTGTAGCTGCGGGTGTACTTGAGCAGCGCCGGGATATCCGATGCCACAAAGTTTTCGCCCTCGCCCCAGCCCACGATGAGCGGGCTTTCCCGCTTGACCGCAAAGATGGTGTCCGGGTAGTCCTTGAACAGCACCGCCAGCGCGTAGCTGCCCCGCACCTTGGCAAGCGCAGCCTGCAAAGCCTGCAGCGGCTCGCCCTGATAGCAGCTGTCGATGAGCTTTACCAGCACCTCGGTGTCGGTCTCGCTGGTAAAGGTGTAGCCTTTGGCGACAAGGCGCTCCTTCAAAGCGCCGTAGTTTTCAATAATGCCGTTGTGCACGATGCTGACCCGGGGCGTGGAGTGCGGGTGGCTGTTCACATCGCTGGGCTCGCCGTGGGTCGCCCAGCGGGTATGACCGATGCCGCAGCCGCTCTGGGGCAGCGCCAGCTCTTCCAGTTTGCTGCGCAGGGTGGAGAGCCGCCCCTTGCTTTTGACCACGCGGATGCCGTCCCGCTGGGTAAGCGCCACACCGGCAGAATCGTACCCGCGGTACTCCAGCTTTTCCAAACCGTCCAGCAGCACCTGCTGGGCGCTGCGCATCCCGACATAACCTACAATGCCACACATACAAAATACCTCCAGACCGACTGCGGCGCGCCGAAATGCGCTGCTGCACAGTCAGTTTCCTCTATCAAAGTCTATGTTCTTGTATGGCTTTCTTTGCAGGGTTCTGTTCCGGTATTGCTGCCGGTTTTTGCCCTGTTCTGCGGCTGGTATAGCCCTCAGCCGGAGAAACATCCGCCGAATCTTTCGATGATCCCTCTCCTCGTCACCCTCACGGCTGTCACCCGTGTGGCCCGGCGCTTTGCGTCAGCTTGCGGTACACATTCCTTCTTTCAATGGATTTTTTGGGGCTCAGTGCATCCCCAGCATTTTATGCAGTTTGGGCTGCCACTTCAGCTTGTACAGCAGCAGCAGATTGCACAGGGCGCGGTCGTAAAGGGCAAACGCCACGTTGCCCATACCCAGTGTGAGCAGGGTCATTGCCAGCGCGGTGGTGCGCAACTCCTGCGAAATGCTGCCCGCCGGCACCAGCACAAGCAGCAGGCCGTACATCGCCAGCACCGCCCCGTTGCACAGCAGCAGCTTGCACACCAGCTGCAATGCCCGGGGGCGGATGCGGTCGAACCGGGGCTTTACCAGCGGGTAATAGCCCAGCAGCACGGTGAAGATCAGGGCGATCTCCTTATCCGGCACAAAGAGCAGCCCCAGCAGGCTGACGGCGGCGTACGCCGTCCATGCCATAGTGATGCCGCACTCCATGCACACCGTTGCAATGAGAAAGCTTGCCACCGCCGGTGCGATGAACATGGCAATGGGGATGATGGTGCCCAGCAGCATCAGTGCCACGCACAGTGCCGCTGCCATGCCGCAGTACGCCATGGCCCAGCTTTTGCTTCTTCGCTTCTTCATGGGATCTCCCACTTTTCGGTATCTACATCCTGCTCCAGCGGGTAGACCGCGTGTTGCAGACCTAAGATCATGATATTGTTCAGCAGGGTGTCATTCAGCTTGAGATCCAGCATCTTGTATGCCCGCATCAGGTCGTTGACCGCAGCCAGTGCCTGCCGCCGGGCGTTCTCTATGGCAGCAGCCTGCCCGTTGAGCTCGTTGACCACGAACACGTTGTACTGGCCGTTGCGGCGGTCGGCTTCAAAGCGCTCGGCCTTGTCCAGCAGATAGAAGATGCGGCCGATGCAGCTGCCGATATACCGCATACTCTTGCGCTGGTTGGGGTCATCCGTAGCCAGCGTGGAGTACAAAGCGCCGTAGACGTTGCTCATAGGTTCAGCCGCAAGGGCGTAGTTTTTGGCGCTCAGGTTCATCTGCACCACCGCCTGCTCCCGCTCCTGCGCAAACAGCCGCTCCAGTGCCGGGTTTTCCTGCCGCGCTTTCTCGTAGGCGCGGCGCAGCAGCAGCTTGTCCGCTGCGCGGCGCAAGCGCTTGACCGGGCGCAGCTCGCTGTACTTGCGGTCCTGCAGATTATGCCAGCCCATCAGGATCTCCGTCTGCGCCGCCTGCCGGATGCCCAGCGTCTGGCACATCATGCTGCGCCGGAACGGCGTGCCGGGCATCCGCTGCCGTTTGCAGGTGGGCATACGCCCCGCCAGACTGTCGGACAGGATGGCAAACAGCACCCCGTTGGTGCGCAGCAGATGGCAGGCGTAGAAGCCGTAGGACTTATACATCTGCCGCCGCACCCCGCGGAGATAACGCATATAGGTGTTGTAATCCCGGATCGTCAGTTCCGGCAGATAGGGCCGCATCCGTCCCTTCATATAAGCCAGCCATCCTTTCTGTACAGTTTTTGTATCCTGCGGTCAATAAGGTTAGTATAATCCTTTTTGTTCGGCAACGCAACTGCCGGATGCAAAAACTGCCGTAATTTGTCATTATGCCGAATTTTGTGAAATCTATTTTTCTATTAAAAACACCCGCAGACCGTCTCTTTTCAGCAAAAGATGATCTGCGGGTGTTTGTGCCGGATTTTCCCGGAAAAAGACACACTTTTTCAGTGCAATGTCTGCCGGGCGGGCAGTCAAATGACCTTACTTCTTTTCAAAATGGGTGCGCTTGCCGTCAAAGCCGGACTTGGGCATGGGCTTTGCCATCTTTTCGGTCTTGGGGGCGTTATAGTACATATACAGCTGGCAGGGGATCATGCCGTTGTACATCTTACGGCGCTTGTTGGCGCGCTTGCCGTAGTGCAGCTCAAAATCCATATCGGCGGTAATGGCGTACAGCCCGGCGCAGGGGCTGGCTTCCATCTGCTGTCCCAGCGTGCGTGCCAGCTTGGCAGCGCCCTCAATGGTGCCCAGACGCTCGCCGTAGGGAGGGTTCGTCAGCACGATGGCCTCCGGCTTTGCGGCAAAGGTGGCAACATCCGCCACCTCAAAGTGGCAGCGGTTCTCCACACCCGCCAGCTTGGCGTTGGCGTTGGCCTGTGCCACGGCGGCGGGGTCGATATCGTAGCCGTAAGCTTCAAAGCCCACGTCCAGCTTGGACTCTGCCAGTGCCTTCTGGCGCTGCTCTGCCCACAGGGCAGCGGGCACAAAGCTGTAGCGCTCGGCGGCAAAGCGGCGTTTCAGACCCGGGGCAATGTTCATGGCCTTCTGCGCGGCTTCGATCAGCAGGGTGCCGCTGCCGCAGAAGGGGTCCTCCACCAGGCTGTCGCGGCGCACACGGCCAAGGTCGGCGATGGTCGCCGCCAGCGTCTCGCGCAGAGGGGCTTCCATGGCGTTGCGGCGGTAGCCGCGCTTGTGCAGACCCTCGCCGGTGGTGTCCAGCATGATCTCGCACACATTTTTGCGCAGCATAAAGCGCACCTTGTACTCCACGCCGCTCTCGGGCAGCACGGTGGTGCGGTGACCCTTCATCAGGCGCTTGACCACCGCCTTTTTGATGACGCTCTGGCAGGCGGGGATGCTGGTCAGCTGGCTGTTCAGGGAAGAGCCGGTGACCGGGAAGGCGGCATCCGCAGGCAGAAACTCCTCCCACGGGATGGAATACACGCCGTCGAACAGCTCATCGAAGGTGGCGGCCTTGTAGCGTGCCAGCAGCAGCATCACGCGCTCCACGGTGCGCAGGTTGAGGTTTGCGGCAGCGATCATCTCTGCCCCGCCGCAGAAGCTCAGACGGCCATCCTCCACCCGGATGTTCTCTGCGCCGATGCGGGTCAGCTCAAATTTTGCAGTGGACTCGCACCCGAAAAAGCAGGGAGCGATCAATTCAAATTTTGCAGGCATTGCAATTCCTTTCTTTCAGCGAAAAAACAGACCTGCCCGATCAAATGAGACAGGTCTGTTTCCGTTATTTTGATCAGGCTTGAAAAGCGCAGGCCTTTCCGCTCAGCGGCGGCCACCGCGGCCGCGAGGCGCATAACCACCTCCGCGGCGGTTGTTGGTCTCGTGATCAAGATCGGCCATCTTCTCTT
>ERZ825525.1857-NODE-1857-length-15782-cov-5.919374_pt1 | contig 15782 bp, 10 predicted proteins | sample MGYA00519930_ERZ825525 | MGnify/ENA primary metagenome ERZ825525 (study PRJEB31778, sample SAMEA3449203) | human gut metagenome | biome: human gut; feature: human-associated habitat; material: faeces | place: United Kingdom | collected 2010/2012 ... | reverse complement strand
AAGAAATACCCCACGCTGCTCTACTGTCAGGGCGGTCCGCAGAGCGTCGTTTCGCAGTTCTGGAGCTACCGCTGGAATTTCCAGCTGATGGCGGCGCAGGGTTACGTCGTCGTTGCGCCCAACCGCCGCGGCCTGCCCTCGTTCGGACAGGAGTGGCTCGACCAGATTTCGGGCGACTATTCGGGCCAGAACATCCGCGACTACCTCTCGGCCATCGACGACGTGGCGAAGGAGCCGTGGGCCGACGAGACCCGCATGGGATGCGTCGGCGCATCGTACGGCGGATATTCGGTCTATTTCCTGGCCGGATGCCACGAGAAACGGTTCAAGGCCTTTATCTCGCACTGCGGCATCTTCAACTTCGAGTCGATGTACGGCCAAACCGAGGAGCTGTTTTTCATCAACAACGATTACGGAGGTCCCTACTGGGATCGGTCGAATGAAGTCGCACAGCGCTCCTACGCCAATTCGCCGCACAAATTCGTCGAGAAATGGGACACGCCCATGCTGATCTTCACGGGCGAATACGACTTCCGCATCCCCTACACGCAGTCGCTCGAAGCGTTCACCGCCGCCCGCGTCCGCGGAATCCCGGCCCGTCTGGTGGAGTTCGAAAACGAAGCCCATCAGGTGTTCAAACCCCAGAACTCGCTCGTATGGAACCGCGAGTTCTTCGGCTGGCTGAACAAATACGTAAAATAACCGTCCGAAAGGCTCGATATGAAGGCCGTCCGAATCGTCGGGCGGCCTTTATCGTTCGCCAAGCAAACCTTTTCGCTCTTTCTTAAACCATTTCAGCCCGTCCGCCGTCCGCCAAATCTACCGGTTCATTGGAAGAATCCGCCGGTTCGTTGAATTTATTTTCATCTTAGTCAGGACCTTCCTACATTTGCTTTTGACGCAATTAACAGATTTTGACTATGAAGAATGTAACCACCCACCGGGCGGGGAAGCTGTGCTATGTCACACCCCTGCTCGAACAGATCGACGTGCAGCCCGAAAAGGGATTTGCCAACTCCTTCCCCGGCGGCGGCGTAGAGCCGACCGGCGCAAGCTACGACGATTTCTATTTGGATAACGAATAAAAAACGGCGCAGCTATGAAAAACTTCCATAAAGCTCTGTCAATCCTCGCTGCGGCCGCACTGTTTGCGGGCTGCAGCAGTTACGACGAGACGAACGATCCGGCGCGCGCCGGCAATACGTCCGTAAAGCTCCTTGCCGATGTCGCCGACGACGCCGAAACCCGTGCCGGCATCTCCGTCGGGGAAAGCACATTTACCGGATATTGGGAAGAGAACGACGCTATGGGAATTCTTTTCACCGCCCCCGGCTCAACTCCCGAACTTCGGCCGTTCACCACCAACAACAACGACTTCGCATTCGAAGGAGAGCTGCCGGCGCAGAGCGGTGCGTGGCAATACATGGCTTTCTATCCCCATGCGACCGTAAACGGCACCAAAGCCAGCATTCCGTTCGGCAACCTGCGCACCCAAAGCGGCAACGCTTTCAACTGCGCCTCCGACGCGCTGGCGGCCCCCATCCTGAGTTTCGCCAATGCCGAACCGGGCAAAACCGACGAAGGCGATCCGGTCCGATTCACCCTCAACCGCCTGACCTCGATTCTCAATCTGGAGGTAAAAGGCGGAGACAATGCCGACAAGGTCCGCTACCTGCTGCTGACTTCGGAAAACGAAACCCAAACGCTCTCGGCCGCGAGCATCGACTTCGACATTTCAGACATGGGCTCCGGACTCGCATTCAGCCAAACCGCTCCGTCGAACGTCATCGCGCTGGGCTTCGAGCAGGGCACGGCTCCCGACGCCAACGACATCAACGCCTTCTTCAACATCATGCCGGGGAGCTACGACAAACTGACTGTAGACGTGATTACGGCAACCCGGATCGGTACGGTCGCCATCGAACGCGGGGCAGACAAACCGTTTGCCGCAGGCAAGCTCTACAAGCGCGCCGAAACGCCCGTCTTCGCTCCGCTCGAAGCTCCGTCGTTCGACTGGCCGGGACATGAGATCGACCAAGCGCATGAGATCACCGTGGACGACAACAACCAGCTCACCTACTCCGCCGCCATCAACATCCATGTACCGGGAGGCATTGCCGGTCTGGAAGTCGATGTTTCGTCGCCCGTACTGAGCATGCTGGGCATTTCGAAACTCGACCTGTTCAACGATTCCGACGTCATCGAGGGAATCTCCTTCGCAGATCTCGGACTCAGCTGCCAGACCGAAATACAATATAAAAAAGAGTGCGTTTTCGACATCACGTCACTCGTGCCGATGATCCTCCTGCTGGGTCCCGACCCCGGCAGCGAACACGTCTTCGACGTCAAGGTGACCGATCTCGCGGGGCAGGTGACCGAGCAACCGCTGACCTTCACGGCCCCGGCGCTCGTGCGGGTAGATCAAACGGACCTTTGGAAAAACACCGCCTCGCTGACGATCAGCAATCAGTTCGCCGACGCCGGCAGCGTCGTGCTGGAATACCGCATAAAGGGCGAAAGCGCATGGAACGCCGCCAGCGTCTCCGGGCCGAACGACGACGGCAGCCGCACGGCCCTGATCAGTCCGACATGGACCGCCGGCACCAACGAAGCGGGACTGACGATCCATAGCGTCGATCCCAAGACAGGCATCTTCGCCCGCAAGAGCTACGAATACCGACTGCTCGCCGACGGCGCAACAGTCGCTTCGGGCGAATTCACGCCCAAAAACAACCTCGGCGACGTCATTCCCAATGCAGGCATGGAGAGCTGGAGCACGAAATCGATGAAAAAGATGTTCTCAGGCTCTGCCAACGCACCCTATCCGAACGCCTATATGACCAGTTCGGGAACCGACAAATTATGCACTCAGGCAACATATCCCGGCATGGTCGGTGATTATTGCGCGCAACTCGCCGCGAAGTATGCAGGCATCGCATTCGCTGCGGGCAACCTCTACACCGGAGATTTCGTGATGGACGGCACAGTCGGTTACGCACAATTCGGACAGCCGTACACCTATTCGGCACGTCCCGCCGCCCTCAAACTGAAATACGCCGCCGAGATAGGCGAAATCAACCGGGTCAAGAACGATCCGCCCGTAAGCACCGGCATCGACAAAGGACGCATCTTCGTCTGTATCGTCGAATGGAGCGACCGCCATGCGGTGCAATCGGGCACCACGGTGGACAAGACGACGTTCTGGGACCCCGAAACCGTATCGAGCCTGAACGAAGGCAAAATCATCGGCTACGGTCCCGCCTACATCACGGAGTCTCACACCGGCAGCATGAAGGATCTGGCGCTTCCGATCGTCTATTACGAAAAGACGGACACACCTCCGACGGGCAACTACACGCTGGTCATCTCGACCGCGACCAGCTATCTGGGCGACTACCTGACCGGATGCGACGCGAACAAACTCTGGGTAGACGATTTCGAGTGGGTATACTGATCTCCCGATAACAAACCCGAAGGCCCCGCGGCCTTCACCCCCGACCTCCCTGCGCCTGCAGGGAGGTTTTTTGTTGATTTCCACCGCCTTGCAATATTGCCGCAATCGATTCCGGTTCCACAAGGCAAACATGCCTTTTCGTGATGAAACACTGCCCGTTCATTGAATTTATTTTCAGATGATCCGCTTTCCGCCTATTTTTGTTAGGTCACTTTAAACTATTGCATACCATTTTAAACTATTGCATACCATGGAAATTGTATCAACCACGAAAGGGGGGGGGCAATACTCCGCCCCGATGATCGAGACGATTGAGGTCGCCGCGGAAAAAGGATTTGCCACGTCCGGAGACGTCCCTTCCTCCGACGGAATCAGCCCCCTGAGCTGCTACGACGATTTTTATTTGGGCGAAAACGAATAAAAAACCGGCAGCCATGAAAAAACAAGTCTCTCTTTTAACGCTGACCGCAGCGCTTCTCCTCGGCGCGTGCAGCACCTACGAGGAAGTTCCCGCAACATCCGGCGACGGAGCAACTGCCGTCGGTTTTCTCGCCGATATCGCTCCCCGCGAACAAAGCCGCGCCGACATCAACGTCGATTTCGGCACCGGTCTTACCGGCACATGGAACGGCGAAGACAAACTCGGCGTCCTCGCCAACGACTTCTCGAAGCTCCTGCAATTTACGTACACCACAGACAGCAAGGCTTTTACGGGCTCGCTCACCGGCTCCGCAGGCACTTGGGCGTACCGCGCCTTCTACCCTCACAACGGAAACGCCACCGTTTCCGGCACGACCGTAACGGTTCCTTTCAGCGCCCTGCGCACCCAGAACGGTAACAAATACAACAGCGAATTCGACATCATGGCCGCCGACGCCATCACCCACAACAACGCCGAGCCGGGCAAAACGCCGGAAGGGAATGCCGTAAAGTTCAATCTTCACCGCATCACCTCGATCCTCGCGCTCAAACTGCAAGGCGGCGCTGCGTCGGAGAAAATAGCCTCAGTCATGCTGACGTCGAAAAAACCGATCGCCTCCGAAAAGCTGACTTTCACCGTTCCCTCGGACCCGAACGCCACATACGATCCGTCGGCTATCACCCCGAAGCTGGTCGCCAAAGACACCCCCGCAACGGGTTCTCCCATCTCGATCAACTCGGAGCACATCACCGTCACCTACGCCGACGGCACGGCTCCTTCGGCCGATTACAGCGAAACCTTTTTCAACGTGCTCCCTGATGACAGCTACGGCGACCTGACCTTCTCGGCCTGCACCGACAAAGGCAACGCCGCAAGCTTCACGATCACCCGAACGACACCCGTCGTCGCCAACTGGGTCTACACGGTGGACAAGACCGAATCATTCACCAAAGCCGCAGCTCCGACCGTCGAATGGATCGGCCACGAAGACCTTACGACACCCGTCGAGCTGGCCGAAAGCGGCAACAGCGCCGATATCCGGGTCAGCGCACCGGGCGGCATCAAGTCGATGCAGGTGGATATCACCTCGTCGGTACTGACAACTCCTATGGAGGGAAGCGAACAAAATTTGCTGGAGGCGGTAAACCTCGCCCCTTCGATGGAACTGACCAATCCCGCCAATAATGACATGGCAGCCGCTTTAGCCGGACTCGGATTTCCGCCCCCTGCCCAACTGCAAAACCAGCAGTATGTATTTTTTCAGATCGGCGGTCTGATAGACATGCTCGCCATGGTCTGCGCCGAGGTGACCGAAACGACGAACTCCGATTTCAAGTTCACCGTCACGGACAATGCCGGACAAAAAACAGTCATCACGCTGAAATACGTAAAAACAGTCGCCCCCGCCATTACTTACAACAACGACGCAGACCTTTGGGCCAATACAGCATCGTTTACGCTTTCAAATATTCCGGCCGATGCGACATCCGTTTCCGTGCAATATAAGAAATCGACCGCTTCGGATACGAAATGGCAGACCGCCGAAATTACCGGAAACAATACAAAAGCGGAAATAAAACCCGACTGGGGCACGCAATTTACGGCGGCGGACTGGACTACCCCCAACAGCGTACAACCGTTTTGGCGCATTACGGAAGGAACCGGCGTTTTTGCAAATAATACGTACGATTACAAATTGACCGTAGACGGAACGGAATACAAAGGGCAGTTTAAGACAGGCAACGGCGATGTAATTCCCGACGGGAATATGGAAAATACAAATCTTCCATGTTTCACACAAAATGGAAGTGAATCTTCCACATTTTGGGGTAGCGGTAATAATGACCAAACTCCGTCCTTGTGTACACAAATCACAACCGAGGGTAATAAATATGCAGTATTACAGTCAAAAAAAGCAGTCATTGTATTGGCAGCAGGCAACCTGTTTACCGGAACTTTTAAATATACGAGCGCAAGATTAGGAGGGACAGGAGCTGTCAATTTCGGACAAAAATATACATATACAGCCCGTCCTTCCGCACTTCAAGTAAAGTATCGCGCAAAAATCAATGCAGTTGATATGAATGTATTGAATGGTCCGTTAGCAAAAAAGGAACAGGACAAAGCACGCATTTTTGTCGCAATCATTAATTGGACATCACAGCATACTGTTTCATCTACCTATTCTCTGGGAGGATCAAACAATGGTTGCGTTGGTGGCTGGGATCCGGAAACAACAACAAATCCCGGCGAAGGCAAGATTATCGGTTATGGCTCTCTATGGCTCACTGAATCAGCAGAAACCGATTGGCAAAATGCTGATATACAAATTCAATGGTACGATAAGGCGATAAAACCTACAGAGGGAAATTACTCTCTAATAATTTCATGTGCAGCAAATGCATATGGCGATTATATGAATGGCTGCACAAGTAACTTCCTCCATATCGACGATATTCAATGGGTATACTAATCCCCCGATAACAAACCCGAAGGCCCCGCGGCCTTCACCCCCGACCTCCCTGCGATTGCAGGGAGGTTCTTTTATTAGGCACCGCCCGCACCGCGAAAGAAGGGCGCGCAAGCCATTTCCCGGCTGCGGAAAGACATCCGAAGAGAGGAGAATCCGGTCCGTCGGAGTGCGGCGCGTCGAGTGTTCGTGATGAAAAATGCGCTGTTCGTTGAATTTATTTTACAAATCCGCGGCACATGCCTATTTTTGCATATTGTCAACAAAAGACTGCATCCATGCGAACAAAAAGCCAAACATCCCGACCCAAACAGACGCTTCGGGACGTTTCGTATAAAGGCGCCCCGGCAGGTACAGTCAAAGCGGCAGATACGGCTGCCGAACCGGCAGCGCCGTCCGCAAACGGCACGACCGACAACACTCACCATTGAACGACCGGAATACCATGAAAAGACAACTCATATACTTAATGGCATCGGCGGCCCTGCTGGCGGCCGGATGCTCCACGGAAAACAAGGCTGAAGGCACGGAATACGGCACGCTGAAGGTCAGCTGCACCGCCGACGGTTCGATCGACGCCGCATCGGACGACACTTCCCGGATGCCGGCTGCGCCCTCCGTCCCCCAAGCCGGCGATTTCACGCTTACAGTCACCGGAGAATCGGGGACGCAAAAATGGGATACGCTCACGGAATTCGAGCAGAGCGACGCCGTGTTCCGAATGGGAACCTACACCGTCTCCGTCGCACACGGCGACCCCGATGCGGAGGGAATCGACAAACCCTATTATGCCGCGGAGAAGCGCGTCGAGGTGCTGCCCCGCCGCGCTGCAACGGTGGAGATGACCGCTACGATCGCCAACTCGCAGACGGTGGTCCGCGCCACGGAACAGTTCCTCAACTATTTCCACGACGCGCAGTTTACCGTAACGACGGCATCGGGCAACCAGTTCGACTTCACGCCCGGCAGCACGCCCGCCGACGAGCCGGTATTCGTCAAAAGCGCCACGACGCTCAAGGTAACCGGCACGGCACGCCGCCAGAGCCAGACCGGAACCGACGAGGGGCCTAAGGTCACCTTCTCCGAGCAAACGCTCGAAGCCACTTCGCCGCGCACCTGCCATATTTTCACCTTCGACGCAAAGGATGCGGGCAGCGTCACGCTGACCGTCACGCTCAGCGACGACTACACCGAAACCCGGCCGATCGACTGCGAGGTCAACGAGGGCGCTATCGACGATACCAAATAAGGAATAAAAACAGCAAAAGATATGAAGACATTTACCAGACTTTTTACGATGTTGGCGGCTGTAGCGTTCGTTGCGGCAGGCTGTGTGAACGAAGAACCTCCCTACAAGGAGGAACCCAAACCGACGCCGGGCGACGCGACGGGCTTCCTGTCGGTAAGCGGCCTTTCGATGCGGGTGGTCTATGACGAGACGGACGTTCGTCCTGACGACACTTCGGACCAAACGCAAAGCCCGCAGGCCGTATCCGGCACCCGCGCCGAACAACCCGACGTGGACGGTTTTATCGTAGAGATTCTCGACGCCGACAACGCGCAGGTATTCAAAAAAACCTATGCCGAACTCAAACAGCAGCTCGCCGAGCCGATGGAACTTCCGGTGGGCGCCTACCGCATGGAGGTGCGCTCGGAGGAGAGCACTCCGGACGTAGCGTGGGAGCACCCGGTCTACGGCGCGACGAGCAGCTTCACGATTTCAAAGGCGCAGACGACCCAGCTCGAAGAGGTGGTCTGCACATTGCAGAATATCAAGGTCACGGTGGATTATTCGTCCGAACTGGCCGGCATGCTGGCCGACACCAGCAAGGCGACCATATCGCTGGGCCAGACCAGTCAGGAGTTTCTCAAAACCGAAACGTGCGCGGCCTACTTCAAATCGCTGGACATCGAGAATACGCTGGATTTCAACTTCGACGGCGTTTTCGCCGACACCGACATCCCCGCGCAGTTCAGCAAGCAGATCACGGGAGTCAAGGCCGGCCAGTGGCGTAAGATTTCGGTCGTAATCAACTATGCCGACAAAGGAACGCTTCTGTTTCAGGTAACGGTGGACAACAACATCATTCAGGACAACTCTTTCGTCGTAGACGGCACCGACAACCTGCTGGAAGAGCTTCTCGAAGACCCCAGCGCACCGGCTCTCGCATGGCCCGGACATGACATGTCCAAGCCTTTCACGCTGACGGACGCCATGTTCGACGACAACGGCAACTGCATCGAACCGTTCGTCTTCGACCTCGCATCGCCCAACGGCATCGAGTCGCTGCGCGTCAATATCGCTTCGACCAGCAGTCAGTTCATGGCTTCGATGGCGGCGATCCAGCTTCCCGAAACGTTCGACCTCTGCACGCTCGACGCGTCGTCGCCGGCAGGCATCATACTCAAAGGATTCGGCTACCCTGTAGGCGGCGAACTCAAGGGCCAGCAGGCCAAGAGCTTCAACATCGCAGGGCAGATCAAGGCGCTCTACGAATTCGACGGCACGCACACCTTCTCGTTCGACATGACCGACGCCAAAGGCGTCTCGACCGCAGCCGCGCTCACGCTCGTCGTGGACAAAAGCGCAGGTCAGGAGGGTCCTGCAATCGTCTGGAGGGGCTATGATATCGACCAGCAGTACGAAGTGCAGAAAGACATGATAATCGACATCGACGTGACTGCAACTGCAGGCATCAAGTCGTTCTGGGTTACGATCGACTCCGAGGAGCTGAAAGATCTGCTTCCGGTCATCAACATGCCGGAGAAGTTCGACATCTGCGACGTTCCGGCCGATCTGGCCGAAATTCTCCACGGCGAATTCGGATTCCCGATCAACGAGCAGGTGAAAAACCAGACCGCCGTAACGTTCTCGATCACCAAATTCGTCGAGATACTGCTGAAGATTCCGGGCGAGCATAATTTCGTCCTCGACGTGACGGACAACAACAACGTATTGACGCACAAGACCGTCAAACTCATCGTTAAAGCCGCCGAATAATGAAAAGATACATCACATATATCGCCATGCTGCTCACGGCACTTACCGGCGCGGCATGCTCGCAGGACGAAATTCCTGTCGGCGACGGGCGCACGGGCGTAATGGCGATGACGATTTCGACCTCGCGGGCGGAAACCAACGGCGAATACGATCCGCTGCAATACCAGAAAGTGTATATCTACAACAGCGAGGGCGGGCTGCTCCGCAAATACGCCGCGAAAGAAGACATTCCCGAACGGCTGGAACTGCTCTCCGGCACTTACCGCGTAGCGGTCGAGGCGGGCGAAGAGGTCCCCGCAGATTTCTCGAAACGCATCTACATAAGGCGAAGAGACATTCGTCGTCAAACCCGGTGAAACTACCAACATGGAGGTCGTCTGCCGAATAGCGAACACCGTCGTCGAAGTGAAATTCGACAATTCGGTCGTCGAAAATCTCGACCCGGGCTATTTCGTATGGATAGCCGGCACGGACAAATTCGACGAGGCGGAAGCCGAGTCGGGTGCGGTTCCGGCACTCAAATTCACGGACGAAGGCATGGGCTATTACACCCTGCCTGCAGGGACTTCTTCGCTGGCATGGATGTTCCGCGGCACGCATACGACGGGCAAAGCGGTAGAGATGGAAAATGTGCTGACCGAGGTCAAGGCCGGCGGCAAATACGTCTTCACCTTCCGCTACTCCCCCGACCTGCCGGGTTATATCGACGCCCTGCTGATCCGCGTCGATACCGAGACGGAAGACAAGGACGACGAGATTATTTTCAGTCCCGATCCGGCCCTTCTCACCGAGGGATTCGACAACGACGAGGTGCAGAAATACACGTCCGGCGAGAAGAAATACCGGATCATGGCTTTCGCAGAGCTGAAAAAATTCACGGTCTCGGTCGGCGACGACAGCTACGACTTGCTCACCGGCACGCACGAAGGCATTTCATTCACGCCTACCGATAAATACAACACCGAACTGACGTTGTCCGACGCCTTCTTCGCAGGACTAGCGGGCGGCGACCACGCCGTGACGATCCATGTGGAAGACGCCAACGGCGGCAGCAACGAGATTTCGACGACCTACCGTCTGCAGGGACTGGTTCCGGTTACGGAAAAAAGCTACGACCTCTGGGCCAATACCGTAACGCTGCAGGTCGTGGATTTCACCCGGTCGGCAAACGTAACGTTCGGTCTGTGCGGCAGCGACGGCCAATGGAAATACCTGACCGGCACGTCGCAGGGCGACGATTTCATCTCGGCGACCTATGCGCCCGAATGGGAAAATAAGACCGAAGCCGACTGGAGTACGCCCAATACGGTGCTGCCCTATTCGCGAATCAAAGACGGGACCGGCATTTCCGCAGGAAACACTTATGACTATAAAGCCACCATTAACGGCGCAGAGCATACCGGGCAATTCACGACCCAAGCAGGCAATGCCATGACTGACGGCAGTCTCGAAACGTGGAGAAGCGACAAGCAGTTTCCGGGAAGCGGCACCAAATACACGTTCTGGGGAAGCGGTTATAACTCGTTCGCCAAAGACCTGTGCACCCGCGACGATACCATGCCCGGCAGAGTCGGAAGCTATTGCGCCAAACTGACCGCAACCTATAACACGCTGGCCAAGGTTCCTGCTCCGGGTAATCTATTTACGGGAGACTTCGGCATTTCGCTTGTCCCAATGGGTGGCAATGTCTCTTTCGGCAAAAATTTCACCTACAACGCAAGGCCGAAAGCAATCAAATTCAAATACCACGCAACAATCGGACTTGTGGACTACAACCTCCACGAAGGGAAGATTCCCGTCGGCGAAATGGACAAAGCGCGGGTATTCGTATGTATCGTGGACTGGTCGGCCCAGCAAAAGGTATTTGCCGGCACAAAAGCCCCGACAGGCACATGGGATCCGGAGACACAGACCGAAGCAGCCAACGGTCCCATTATCGGCTATGCATCGAAATTCATCGACGAGACAACCCCCGGCGATGAAATGGTAGAAATCACGATGCCGATAAATTATTACCAGAACACGGCCGTTGCTCCGCAGGGCAAATTCAATATCGCCGTATCCTGCGCAACGAGTGCGTACGGCGACTTTATGGACGCCTGCACGACGAATGTGATGTATATCGACGATTTTGAATGGGTATATTAACGACTAAACGCACGACAATGCGCAAAATAACCATCAGCACGCTCCTGACCCTGCTGTATCTCGCAGGTACGGCTCAGGCGCTGCGTGCGCAGCAGACAACGGAGGACGCGTCCCTCCCGGCCGACAGCGTCGGACAGGAACGCGCGCTCACAATCAATGAAATGCGCCAACAGCGCGGTCTGACCGATACGCACAACCTCTTCGTCCCGCGCGGACAGTGGATATTCGGAGGAACGGCTTCCTACTCGACCCATTCGAACGAAACCTACCGGTTTCTGGTCGTCGAAGGCATCGAATCGAAGGGCTACACCTTCAAGGTCAGCCCGATGATCGCCTACGCATTGCGCGACAACATGGCCATCGGAGGACGCTTCATCTACTCGCGCTCGCTGCTCAAGCTCGACAAGGCCGACCTCAACCTCGGCGGCGAGGATTCGGACCTCAATTTCGAGGTGAACGACTACTATTCGCTGCGCCACAGCTACTCGGTGGCGGTAATCTGGCGGCAGTACATTCCGCTGGGACGCAACAAACGCTTCGCGCTCTTCAACGAAATGCAGCTGTCCGGAGGCGGCACGCAGGCGCGCTTCGCCAAGGATTCCCCGGTGAAGGGCACCTACGAAACCGGCTACACCTTCTCGCTCGGCGTTTCGCCCGGCATCGTGGCCTTCGCGACGAACAACATGGCCGTCGAAGTAAACGTCGGCGTAATGGGTATCACCTATACGCACACCAAGCAGGTACACAATCAGGTTACGGTCGGCAAGCGCGACGCCAGCATGATGAACTTCAAGGTCAACATCTTCTCGATCGGACTCGGTATGGCATTCTATCTCTAAAATCGGCAAGCACATGAAACGAATCATATTTTCCATCTTCTCGGTATTCATTACGCTCGGCGCCGCTGCGGAGACAGAACAAGCCCGTCCCGCAGTGCAGCAGTCCGAAACCGCTGCCGCCGCTGAAACGCCTTCGGTCACGGCCGAATCCGCCGCAGCCCCTGCGGCGCAGACAGCAGCGCCCGCCGCGGAACAGACATCCGGAAATCAGCTGACCGCAGACGCCTTTGCGACGCCCGCACCGTCGCCCATCGCCGCCGACAGGCAGAAACGGCCCAAGGAACAGCGCTTTCTGCCGACGCGCAAACGCATAGACCGCGAAATCAACAAACTCAAATTCGCCTACAAAGGCGAAGTTATGATGGGACTGACGGCATCGTACGGCACCCTGTCAAGCGACGATACGGACATCATGCTCATCCTCGACAACATCAACGCGGACGGTACGGTTGCTACGGTCAAACCCTTTGTCGGCTATTTCTACCGCGACAACAACTGCATCGGCGTGCGTTTCGGTTACCGCCACATGAGCGGCACGCTCGACAACACCTATTTCGATGCCGGCGAGGGCAACGACCTGTCGGGGCAGCTCCCCTACATCGACCTTTCGAGCGACAACTACTCGTTCGGCATCTTCCACCGTTCGTATGCCGGACTCGATCCCAAGGGGCGTTTCGGACTCTTCGCCGAATTCGAACTGGCCCTCTCTACGGGTACTTCAAACTTCCTGTACGACCCCGACCGCAAGGAGGGCGGCAACCCCAATCGTACCTACAGCGACAATACGCAGGTAAAACTTTCGTTTAATCCGGGAGCGGCCGTCTACATCTTCCCCAACGTCTGCGCGACGCTTTCGTTCGGGCTGGGTGGCATACAGTACAATTCCGTCACCCAGAAGGATGCCGACGGCAACAAGGTCGGTTCGCGCAAGGCTTCGAACATGCGCTTCCGGCTCAACATCGCAGCCATCAATTTCGGCATGACGATCCATTTGTGGGACAAGAAAAAGCAGTAAGACATGAAATATTTCCGCATACTCTTCTCGGCAGCAGCGCTTCTTTTAGCCGCTTCGTGCATCGACAACGACGTGCCTTATCCCGTCGTCGAACTCAGGATCGCGGGCGTCGAAGGCAGCGGCTTCACCGTGTCGGGCATCAGCATCGCCAACCGCACCGTGGCGCTTACGCTGGATGAGAAAACCGACATACGCAAAGTCGGCATCGACAAGGTTACGTTCGACGTCGCGACCTCCAATCCGATGATGACCGACACGGAGTCTTTCATCGGCCAGATCAAAACGTCGCGGCCCCTCAGCGGAGAATTCGACCTGCGTTCGCCGCTGTACGTCACTCTCTCGCTCTATCAGGATTACGAATGGACGATCGTGGCCGAACAGCCGATCGAGCGCGCCTTTACGGTCGCAGGCCAGATCGGCGCGACGGTAATAGACGCCCAGAAACGTACGGCGACGGCCTATGTGGCCAAGGGGACGAACCTCGGCGACATTACAGTCACCCGGCTCAAACTGGGTCCTGCCGACATCACGACCTACTCTCCCACGGCGGAAGAACTCTCGGCTTCGGGCTTCGAAACGATGCGTTTCGTCGATGCGACCTATCACGGAACGACCGAACGCTGGACGCTCCATGTCGAGCATACCGACCTGAAAGTAGCATTCCGCGAAACCGATCTCTGGAACAACACGGGCGTCATAACCGCCATGGTAACGGAAGAGGAGTATCCCAATGCTGTGATCCAATACCGTGTGAAAGGCACCGACGAGTGGCAGGCGACGCAAAAGGGCGAGCGGGACGAAACCGGACTCTTCACGGCCGCTGTCACCCCCGAATGGACGAACTCGACCAACGCCGCCGGGCTACCCGTCAAACGTCTGGTGCGGACCAAGGGCGTCTATGCGGGTCAGACCTACGAGTTGCGGCTGCTCGTCAACGGAGAAGCGACCGAAACGTCCGAATACACCGTCCCCGCGGGCGACGTCATACCCGACGGCAACATGGAAAATCCGGGGCTTTCGTGCTTCACACAAGAGAATCAGAATGCGGAATTCTGGGCCAGCGGCAACAACGGCTTCGCTCAGGAACTCTGCACATCGGCCGCTTTCGACGGAATGGGCGGCAGCCGCTGCGCCCTGCTGAAAGCCTCGGCTCCCCTGATCGTGGGACTGGCCGCGGGCAACCTGATGTCCGGCATCTTCTACAAAGACGGTCTGACGACCGGCGTCGTGGAATTCGGGCAGCCCTACACATGGACGGCACGCCCCTCCGGCATGAAAGTAAAATACCATGCGACGGTCGGCATCGTCAATCAGACAAAACACAGCGGAGCGCCGATCGGCAAGGGCGATCAGGACAAGGCCCGGATCTTCGTGGCAATCGTAGACTGGAATGCCCGTCACCGGGTAGCTTCGGGAACGAGCGCCCCGACCGGCACTTGGGACCCGACGGAAACCACGGCAACGGACGAGGGCAAGATCATCGCCTGCGGTTCGCTGTTCATCGACCGTTCGACCGCCGGCGACCGGATGACCGAAATCACGCTGCCGCTCGATTTCTACGACACGCAGGCCCGTCCCACGGGCAAATACAGCATCGTCATCTCCTGCTCGACCAGCGCCTACGGCGACTTCATGGTCGGCTGCACGACGAACACGATGTACGTCGACGACTTCGAATGGGTTTATTAAGCCGGGAGCGTTAAAACCGGAAAACACAACGAAAAAGGATGGGACGCGTCGGCGTCCCATCCTTTTTCATTACGGGCACTCAGGTCCCAGTTCCGCGCCGCTGCCTCCCCCACCGCAGTCTCCAATCCCTCACCGCAGTCTCAATCGCTCGCTGCTGTTCCCACTCCTTCGCCGCCCCTCTCAGAACAAAAAACAAAAGCGGCAGAACCATCGGTTCTGCCGCTTCGTTATCGCACTCTGGCTTACGTTCCGCCGGGCGGAAATCACCTCACGGCGACCCGGCAATATTTGTCATAACGGCCTATCACGTCGTTCACGTAAGCCAGCGTCTGCCGGCTGCCGGTGAAACGGCCGCACTTGACCACTTCGTTCTCGTAGTATTCGGGCTGCGCCTTGAGCTGCAGGTACCGGGCTACCACCTCCCACGAATTGGGATCCTCCCCGTTGACACGCGCCAGACGCCGTGCATCGTTCACATGGCCTATACCGCTGTTGTAGCAGGCCAGTATAATGCTCATCCGGTCCTTGTCCGAAGTTCCCGCAGGAAAACGGAGCGTACTCTTTATTTTCGACATCAGCTTGTTGGCCAGCCATATGTTGGTCTCAGGATTGGCCATATCGCCTGCCGGAACGTCGAACTGACGCGCTACCGAAGGCATGATCTGCATCAGTCCCTTGGCTCCGCTGCGCGAGGTGATATCGGGCGTGAAACGCGACTCGTGATACGCGATGGCGCTCATCAGGC
>ERZ825525.1856-NODE-1856-length-15784-cov-205.807426_pt1 | contig 15784 bp, 8 predicted proteins | sample MGYA00519930_ERZ825525 | MGnify/ENA primary metagenome ERZ825525 (study PRJEB31778, sample SAMEA3449203) | human gut metagenome | biome: human gut; feature: human-associated habitat; material: faeces | place: United Kingdom | collected 2010/2012 ... | reverse complement strand
AATAGTAACACATTTATTAGTTTGTAAATGTGTCTACCTATATCAGGATAAGACACACAAAGCTTTTACTGAAGAAATGCCATGCATGTATAAACCAAGCAACATACTTTCAGGATATGAATAACGTGTCTGCACAATATTAATATGCCATTAACACGATATTAACAAAATGGCCGACATGATATTAACTTGTTACATTACAACAAGTTAACATCATATCGGCCCTAAAAACAGAGGTGGAAGCAAAATTTGCTTCCACCTTTTTCTGTTGCTTCCACCGCACCTCAAACACCGATGAACAAAGGGTTACAGAGCAGGTGTGGTAGAGTGGAAGCAAATAGTGCTATTTATTTCTCTGAAGTATAAAGTACCAGCTTTCCGGACTTCAATCCTTTAGCCCTTGCCTCAAACACAATCTCACCGGCTTGCTCGCCACTCTGCACAATAGCCGTCAGCTGACCGCTGAAAGCCGGCATCTTGGGCAGATGGAACAAATCGAGGCTGGTAGCATCTCCATTGGCAGCAGCGCGATATTTTCCGGCACCCTTCACCGAGAAGTTTACCATGCGGCTGTCTGCCGGACAAAGGTTACCGTCCTTATCCACGACACGGACTGTGATATATGCCAGGTCCTTACCATCGGCAGACAAGTGGGTGCGGTCGGCAACCAGCTCCAGATGATGGGGCTTGCCAGCGGTACGAATCACCTTTTCTTCTGCAGGATTGCCGGAAACATCATAAGCCACCACTTTCACTTCGCCCGGTTCATAAGGAACATCCATCCACATCAAGCGATAGCGACGCTGCAAAGCAAGGGAGTCCTGACCTTCCAAAGCACGGCTTTCATCAGCAGTAAGTTTCCGTTGTTTGCCATAACTCTTTCCGTTGACGAACAGTTCGGCACTGGGATAGCTGGTGTAAACAAAAACCGGAGTATTCTCCCCTTCCCTGCCCGGCCACGTCCAGTGCGGAAGGACATGCAAGGTATTTGCCTGCTTGTTCCATAGGCTGCGGTACAGATAGAAACGGTCTTTGGGGAGGCTTGCCAAGTCTATGATACCGAAAACGGAGCTGTGGCTGGGCCAGGAATCCGTACTATAAGGAGAAGGCTCACCCAAATAATCAAAGCCCGTCCAGACGAACTGTCCGATTGTCCAGTCATAATCATCAGCCAAAGCAAAATCCTCATCGGGAAGATTCGACCAGGAACAACACTCCACATCATAACCGGAGCACTGATGGTCATCATACATCACACTGGCACCCTTCTGTACGGGAAATTTATAGACACCACGAGAACTTACAGTGGAAGCCGTCTCCGAACCGAGCACAATATTCTGTGGAAGAGTCTCATAAGACTCCACATAACGGTGAGCCCGATAATTAAGACCGGGTACATCAATCATTGCCGCAAACCCGTTGGCAAGCACGCAAGTTACCTGGTCCATACCGCAAGTAACGGGGCGTGTAGGGTCTTCGCGATGGCAAATATCCTGCAGGAAAGAAGCCACTTTGTAGCCCTCGGGACTACATTGGGTAGGAACCTCATTTCCTATACTCCACATTACCACACAAGGATTGTTCCGATAATGATGCAGCATGTTTACCATATCCTTTTCTGCCCATTCGTTGAAATAGCGGTGATAACCATTCTCACATTTGGCAATATCCCATTCATCGAAAGGTTCCAACATCATCATAAAGCCCATCTCGTCACAGAGTTCCACCAATTCGGGTGTAGGCATATTGTGGGAGGTACGGACTGCATCACATCCCATATCCTTCAATAATGTCAACTGACGGCGAAGAGCAGCCACATTGACAGCCGCACCCAACGGGCCCAAATCGTGGTGATTGCATACCCCCTGGAATTTACGGTGCTTACCATTCAGGAAGAATCCCTTATCAGCTATAATCTCAATGCTGCGGATACCAAAACGCGTGGTATATTCGTCAGTCTGTTTGCCATCTACATAAATCTTAGATACTGCCTTATATAAATAAGGTGTCTCAGGGGACCACAGAGACGGAGCATTTATCAGAAAATTCTGCTCAAATGGCTGTCCGTGATTAATTTTCCGGCTATTATCCTTACGGGCTACTATCTTACCGTCCGGCGCAATAATATCAGTAGAAATACGAACATCCGCATCACCGGCATTCCGTATTGTAGTACGCAGACGCACGGAAGCGTATTCAGCAGAAACATGCGGTGTGGTGAGCTGTGTACCCCAAACCGGAACATGAACACGTTCCGTAGTAACTAGGCGGACATTGCGATACAATCCCGCCCCCGGATACCAACGGGAGGACTGGGGTCTGTTTTCCAGACGGACAGCCAGCACATTGTTTTTACCGTCGGCATTCAGCAAACCGGTAACATCGCAATGAAAAGAGTTATACCCGAAAGGCCAGAAACAAGCTTCTTTCCCATTGACATAGACCCGAGCCTCACTCATAGCACCATCGAAAACCAGAGTGACCTGCTTGTCTGCAGAAGCATCAAAAGCCGTACGATACCAACCGACACCCACATAAGGCAACCCTCCGGTACGCCCGGTCTTTACGGAAGCTTGTTTTTCAAGGTCTTGCGTAACCGCTACCTCCTGCAAATCGTTGTTGCGGTCGAACGGACCAAAGATGGCCCAATCATGAGGAATGGTCACTGTTTCCCACTTACTGTCGTCTAAATTTGTTTGTGTTGCTTCGGGAACATCTCCCTTGGTGAACTTCCAGTTCTTTTCCAACAATGCTTCTGTACGCTGCGCCATTGCCGCCAAGGCAAAAAAAGCGCAGCAGGAAAAGATAAGTATTGTCTTTCTCATTCTTCTTTAAAAGATTTTGTTAATATAATTATTTAAAAGCATCCATTATCACAGTGGGGCGGCCGTCTTCAGTGAATGCCCCCAGCCGATATTGGTTCGGCCTGCATTCCGGTTCCCAGTAGAACACGCCCTTGCAGCGTCCGTCAGTATTCTCTTTGCACTCTTTCAGGACACGGGCCAGTTGGCGTTTCCCTTCTGCCAGCACGGAAGCACTTGCCAGATTCCCTTTGTCGTCGGCACACTCCATGCCGGTTTCCACCACCATCACGTTACAGTTGTATTTCCGGGCTACACTATTAATATTGGCAATACACTCGGTGATAGTTCTATCAGCTGTATATTCCTTGTGCTCGAGCATCGTCCAGTAAGGATAGAGCGACATGCCTATCATATCCCACTTACCGCCATTGGCTTTCAGTTCATTAAAGAACCAGGTATATATAATCCGCAAAACGAAATGTTTCGACTTTTGGGAACGAAACGTTCTTTTTCCCAAAACGAAACGTTCTTTTTTTCGCACCCCTACCCCCCTACCCTGCCCTTTTCCACTTAATTTCTCACTTCTAATTATTACTAAGAAATTTGGTAATCTCGCCAAAAATCGCTACATTTGTATAGTATAAATTGGTGTGTTGTGCACTCTCTCACACATACTAAAGCACTATCAAATTTCATTTTCTTAAAACATTTTCGACCGGCTTACGCCGGTATTTATAATAACACGAACGGTGTTCGGAAATCATCCGAACACCGTTCTTTCGTTTTAGTCGCTTCGCTCCACGCTTTGGCGCTTTGCGCTTACAACACTTCGCGAATCGCTTTATACGCTTCCACGCTTTCCGCCCGAACGAGTTTGCCGCGGAAGGCCAGACGGGAGCCGACACTCGTGTACGAGTACGATGCATCGTTAACCGCATTCGCACTCGACACGCCGCCACCCGCAACCGCATTGTAGTACCCGCGATAAACCACACGGATGGCTGCGGTACTTATCCAGTATTTATCGCAATAATATGTACTGGACGAGCCGTTAGCTGTTCCTACCGGTACGATATCCATGTATTTACCATGGGCAACACCTGTTATCCACTGGTCACTGGTCGTTTTACCCTTCACCCAACGCATCGTGCCGTCCGGCATCCAAATACGCCATTTACCTTGGTTGCCACTATCGTTGGGTAAATCAACACCGTCCATCATCTCGTACTTATGGCCGTAGATGTCCTCATAGCCCAGACAACTGATATTGTTTACCTGAGTCACGGTCGGAGAACCATACTCGTCCTGCCCACGATACCAAGCGTACTGGTGGATAGAACCGTCCACGATGGAATTCGTGATCTTGTCGTTTATTTTATACGCTTCATCATAACCGATCGTATCCTGCATGCCGTAACCCGCCGTACCGCCCGTGATACGATTGTTCGTATGCTGACCGCCTCCGCACTGTTCCTGGCTGTCGCGACGGCCATATCTTGCGTAAAACAGGTTCGCGATACGAGAGTGCATCAACGCGTCTATCTGTTGCATACCGCGCTGAACCGAGTAATAATGAAAGTCGATCCAGTTCATGCTGGCCGTCGTGGAATTACCCGTTATGCATGAACGCAATTTGCTACCTACCACGCTACTGCCTACTACCGCACAAAGATGTTCCTCGTTGGCCACCCAATCGGGCTCCATATCCTCGATCTTGTCGGAGTTGGAAAGTACGACCTTGTCGAACTCGGCCGTGTTCAAGATCGAGAAGTGCAAGGCCGTGGCGTCCTCCGGAACATCCGATATCAAGTACATGCCGGCCTCGAACTTCAAGCCGATCGTTGGAACCACGATGGTTTTGACTACGTGTCCGGAGCCGTCAACAAATAGACTACCGACCAGACCCGTGCCGGGAACACTCGGAAAACGCACACGCTTGTAACCTTGCACATCCACCTTGCAGACCGAATAAGTCTTGTCCGTGCTATAAGAATCCTTCAACGTGGGCTTGCCACTCAGTAGTTTGCGTTCCGCCAAGTAGCCGTCCTTGGTCTCTTTTATATCATCCAGTGTCAAAACGGTTACTTCGGGGATGGGAGGCATATCGTCGGGGCCGTTGGAACTGTAACAGCTGTAATATTTCTCGTTCAGATAGTCATTGATACCTTTCGACCAGAAGAACGGCTCGTACATCATCCAGTCGCCCTCGCTGCTGTCAAGTTTGGCTGCGCTTCCGTCGTAATATTTATTGCTGGTGGTATCATCCAAAGGACAATAGGTCATCTCACCATCCAAATTGTTGATGTCGACCGCCTGGCCCGCCATCTCCACTTTACGGCTCGTGGGTTTCTTCGTCACCTTGGCAAGCACACGGTGGCGCTTCTTGAGGATCGCCACTACGTGGGCATTCATGACGTAAGCATTTCCATACTTATAGCCGGTCTCGTTGTCCGGGTTGGAGATATTGGCATCGTCCGGTACGCTCTCGTCCGACTCGATGATACTGTAGGCCGGTTGCACGATCTCCAGTTCAGGGTACCGCTCCCTGTATCTGTCCGCTTCTTCGTCCTCCATGTACTTTGTCAGGCGGAGCCTGCCACGCAATCCGGAATGACGGTTGTCTATCGCTCCGGTGGAGGTATAGGTACCATAATCGTAGTATTTTCCGAGAAGCCTGCCGTCATCCTCCATATCGATGTCAAGGACAAAACGCTCCAGTTTACCGCTACCGTTCAACTTGGCCTGATGAAGACGTTCCAGCATGGCAAACCCGTCAATGCCCGGACAACCCATGAACCGGTAGCCTCGCACGTTACCGATGCCATCCAGTACCAATCCGCTCTCTGCCAACCTGGGAAGATATTCCAGAAACAGTTCCTCTATCGTTTCCGGCAAGCATAACTGCACAACAGGCGCACCGGTGGCAAGTTTCACGCGGGTAAGCCCCGTGCCTCTCACGTCCAGCTTCTTCAACCGTCCCTGCCAGCTCAAGTCCAAGGTCGTCACGTTGCCGTTATCGCCATTCCGTGCCAGCAGGTTGTTGCGCATATTAAGCTCTTCCAGAAGAAGCATGCCGTTCGTAGAGGCCATGAATGAACCGTTACGATAACCGCTGGCTTTCTCCACGCTCATGTCAAGTTTAACCAATGAGGTAAGCAAGCCGAAATTGAATCCGATGGCGAACGCGTCCTCATGCCACACCAGCTCCTTGATTTTGGCCGCGCCGATAATCTTCAGCGGGTCGTTCTCACCGAAGGCACGGGCCAGCTGCAGGGAGTGGAGCACGTCCGCATCCACCACGCCGCTGTCGGCCTGAACGCCGTTACTGGTGGATAATTGCACACGGTACGGGATGGTCAGCCGGTACTGCATCGGCTTCAGTTTGTATGCCTTGTCCAGCGATGCCGTACTCTGGTAGAACTGGGCGCCCAGCGTAGAGACATAACCGTACTCCACCTGCTTCAGGTCATACCTGCGCTGGATGAAATAGTTACGGTGAGCTTTCAACGAACCCTTCAGACCGTAGATCTGCGGATACGTCTGTTTGGCACCGTCAGCCCCCACCGGCATCTCGTTCAGGAACGGATACACATACTTGAAGATGCCTGATTTGTTGTACAGCCGGCTGCACCACTTCTTCATCTGCTCGGTGTCGAAATGGTCAACGGCCTTCTGGATGCTGAAGGCACTCATGAAGCTGGTACCGCCGTTCACACCCCTGGTCATCACTTCCTCCAGCAGATTGCCCATATTGCCCAGTATCAGGTTCCACAGCCAGCTGTTGTGTCCCTGCATCACATAGGCCCCGTCTCGCTTCGTCTGCCGGTTGTCGTCATACTTCCCGGTCAGGAACGACTTGTTGTCCGAACCCAGCTGGCAGTCACCGTCGTAATAGGTTATCCACCACATCACGCCGTCCCATGTCCGCACCAGCATGTTTTTCGCCAGCTGGTCCACACCCAGGTTGAACTGTACATACAGGTAGTAGGCGGCCAGGTTGGGAAGGTTGAAATACTTCCCGGCTTCCGCCTTGAAGGTCGGGCTCGCCCATTTGGCCGTCGGGAACTTGTTGCCGTCATCCTCATAGTCCACCCCGTCAAAGGTGTGCGTCTCCTTGTTATAGGTCAGATTCTTGCCGGCAGGCGTTTCCTTCACGCATTTATAGAGGAAACTCATCATGCGGTCAAGCGCCTTGTACATCTTGTCGTACTTGTCACCGGTGCCCAGGTGTTCCTTGATGTTCGGTTCTTCTTCGGCATCACCTCCGCCATCGTTCCAGAACACGTCTTTCGGATGGTTGAACTCGAAACCGCCGTCAAAGTTGAAATCCATGAAGTCCGTATGGTCGGGCTCCGTGGACGGCAGCCAGCGGAACAGGCACAGGTCGTTCGAGTTGTTCAACGTCTCGATGCAGATGGGCAGGTATTCCTTCGGCCGGTCGCCGTTCGCCTGCAGGTAGTTCAGTGTATCACCGGTCCCCCACTGTTCTTCGCCGATGGTCTTGTCCTGGCCGAATATCGGGTAGCTGTCGCTCTTCTCGTTGTTCATGTTGTACTGGCCGTAGTAGGTCAGATCCTCATCCACGCTCTTTGCCACAAACAGGTCACAGGGCAAGCCGTCAATGGCCGAGCGTATGTCTTCCTTGCACGTATCCGCATGGTCGGCGGCATACTGCTGGGCAGGGGTCAGGATGCCCATTTCCTTCATGCCGTCATGGATGAACTTCGCGCCACCGGTGTTGGTGGTCATGGAGGAGTCCGAAAAGTCACACTTCGCACAGGCAAGTTTCGCCCCAATCGAGTTGTCCCGCAGTCGGAACAGGTTCTTCTTACCCTCCGTAGCTGTCGGGTTGCTCTGCTGCCCGTTACCGTCTATCTCGCCGTAGCTCATCCGTGCCGTGTAACCGCTGGCTGTCTTCTGGAAGTAGAAGCGCAGGTTCTTGCGGGCATAGTTCACCGAACTGGTACCCTGGATACGCAGATAAATGTCACGGGCTATCCAGTCCAGCGCCCGGTTCTCACCGTTGTAGAATCTAACTTCCCGGCACAGCTTGTTGGCCTTCTTGTTGTTCAGCTGGGCCAGCGCGTCCATCACGTTCAGCGTGTCGCTCTCGCTTGGCACCTCACTGCCCACGCTGCCCGTGCCTATCAGTACCAGGATCGAGTTCCGCCGCTTCTTCATCAGTCCCATCAGCTTCTCCATGCTCACCGTGTCCCCCTCGTTCAGCACGCGGTTGTCCTCATCCAGCGAGCGCACGCCCGGTTCCCCGTCGGCATCCTCCAGATGGTTGCGGTCCACGATGTAGTTGTTAAGCACCTCGTCCGAGGTCAGCGCCTTGTTATAGATGCGCACGCTCTTCACGTTCAGGTCAGCCCCCTCCGATTTAAACTCCAGCTGGCTCCGGATGTCGAAGTTCACCTTGTCCAGCCACTTCGAGGCGGCCGACTCCTCCCCGTTCACATAGAAGCCGATCAGCGTCCGCTGCTCGTTGGTCTCCACGTCCGGGTAGAACACGTAAGTGATACGGATATTCTTACCGGGTTCAAACTTCGTACCCACCGAGTCCTCATAGCGCAGGACCTGACCGGCATCCATCGCCTCCGTCACCACGCCGGTAAGGAACTTCGCCTCCTCCGGGGTCACCACCAGCCCGTAACGGTTGCCGTTTTGCAGGGTGCCCAGACAGGTGATCAGCTCCGCGTCGGTGTCAGTCACGTTGGCCGTGCTGTATTCTATCTCCAACGTCATGCCCACGTCGCGGATGGCAAAACCCTCGGGCTTGTCCGCCTCATTGAACGGGCGATAACCGCCGTCTGCCGTCAGGGTCATGCCCGCACCGCCGGCCAGCAGCAGGCGGTCCTTGTGCCAGCCGCTTCCTGCGCCGTATTCGTTCACGCTCCACAGCACATCACGGAATTCCATCCGTTTGTCCCCGCTCACCCAGCTTTCCGGGTTGTTTTCCGTGTTGCTTCGCCCGAAGGCATCGAACGTGCACACGGCATCCGGTGCCAGCGTGGCTTCAATGTCGGGGTGCGATGTGGTGTTCACCTGCACCTCAAGCACGGCATCACCGCACGACACACGGTAATCCAGCGGTTCCACGTTCACGTTCGTACGCCCGTAGCTGCCGGTCTCACCGCGCTGCAGCAGGTCTTCCTTCACCACACTGCCCCGGCTGGTCACTTTCACACGGGCCGTGTACGCATCCCTGTCATAGCCGGCATACGTGAAGTTCCACGCCGTGAACTGCTCTGCCTCCAGTACGGGGTGCTTCCAGTCACGCTGGAACCCTGCCGCCCGGTGGTTGAACATCATGCCGGCATAGGCCGTCACACCTTCCCCGGCTTTCAGCAGGGTCAGGTAGTGTATCTCGCTCACCACGCCGGAGTTCTCGTGCAGCGCATAGGCTTCCACCACGTTCATGCCCTCCCGCATTTCACTCAGCGCAACGGTGACGTTCTTCTGCTGGACACCGGAACCGGCTGACAGGCCAAGCGTATAGGGCTGCCCGCCGTTGATACGGTAGTAGATGTTCTTCTCGCCACTCGTTCCCTTAGCTGTAAATGGGATGTTCACGTCGTTCCGGTATCCCCCGTCAGCCAGTCCGTTCCCAACCGAATAAGTGGTACTTAGTTCCATAGCCACCATCGTCACCCTGGCGGTAGCGGTTTTCATCAGCGTACCGCCATCATAACCGGCCTGCGCCTCCACCTGCACGGTGTAGGTCGTGGCATCCTTCAGGTAAGGCGACGCGTCAAAAGTATAGCTCTGACCGGCCGTAACGCCGACAAACTCCGCATCCTGGAATTCCGAAAGGACCGTGGAGCCACGTTTTACGACCACCTTGGCCTTCAGGTCGCTGTAGCCACTCACCTCGCCGCCACCGGCCGTGCCCACGCCAACGGCATATCTCACCACGAAACCGGTACCCAACGACAAATACTGGGAAGCGGGCAAGGAGGAACCCGAAGCATCGGTCAGGTCTATATTCACCACCACCTTGTCATCGTCGCTATACTTGGAAAAGCGCACCTCCCTGTCGCTTTCTCCCCCTTCGCTATCCTTCTGCGTGACTGTCATCACGTACTGAGTGCCGTCCTCGCTGTCCGTCACGTCGATATTCGTCACGGTACCCACCAGCGAGGCGAACACCGCGCCGCTCGTGGGGGCTTTCGTCTCACCGGCGGCCAGCTCCTCCGTAGGGGTGGCCTTGTCATCAATACTTTTGATATAGTTCTCCACCAACCGGCCGCTCACCGGAAGATTACCCGTGGATTCGTCACCGGACCAATCGGTCTTCTGCATATCCAGACCGTCCTCGTCATACACTTTTTTCGCCATATCGTTATTCTTTAAAAGTTATTTCATCCGTTTCCAGCCATCCGTTCGGCTCCAGGGTTTGTCACCGCGCCAAAAGCCCGCGCCGAAACAGCTCCGGATGGCTTGCCAAACCAGCCTGGCCCCTATATAGACCGTCGCCACCACCCGTTCGCCTACACGGATGGCTGTCACCTCTTTATTTCCAACACTTATCATACCTATTCCTCCTCGTAAATCAGGTAAATGGTCTTGCCGTCCTTTTCCGGGAGACTTTCAAACTCCTCCTCACTCATCTCCTTATGTTTGTAGCCTTGGGCTATCGCATCCTCGGCCTTCTTCGCGGCCGCCTCCGCCTTTGCCGCCGATTCACCCGCCGTTTGAATGGCCTTTTTTGTCTCCTGGGTGGCCGCTTCCATTTCGGGAGCCAATCCCTCCACCCTTTCAGCGGCCTTGATCGCCCGGGCCGCCGCGTCATCGGCTGGCTTGCTCAATAAGGTGATCGGGACGTTCACCAGTTTGTCACCTTTCTGTCCCGGCAGGGATTTGACCCCGCTCAGCGAGCCGACCGTCTCAAGGGATTCGACACTCTTCGATTCCGCCTTGACCGCCTCCAAAACCTGGGCGATATCCGATTCTGTCAGTGCCATATCAAACCCCTCCCTCTATCAGTTCATAAACCTGGCCGTAACCGCCGGCCGTCAGGCTCTCGCCGCATACCTCCTTGATAAGCGTACCCTCCTCGGTGGTGATCTCCAGGATTCCACCGCCCTGGATGATACGCTGGCACAGGACGTAAGCCTTGAACTTCTCATCACGGCCTACCGGTTTGTCTTTTCCGTAATTGAACAGGGCCTCCGCCACGGCGGTGGCGATGTTGTCGCCGCCAAGCTCGTTCCCGTCAAAGCCCCTGAATCTCCTGTTTAAGTCAACTTTCATATCTCTTTGGTTTTAAATGTTTATTCCCCTGTATAGCCGACAATGATGCCGCCCCTCACAATAAGTCTTATTTTGTCAAGGTCGGGATTCTGGGCGGCACCATCCCCCCAGTTCACACCCTCGTTATACACGTATGTACCGTCGGAATTGCGGCTCTTGATGTACCGGAACCCTTTCGACGCACAAACATCACTTGTCAATCCGCTACCGGTATCCCTTACATCTACCGGACCCACAAAGAACCCGGCATAGGTCATACCGCTGGCCGGATAGGTTAAGGAGCCTATCGATGCGTATATAGCGGCCCCACCGGATGTCGCCCCGACTGATTTTACGCCAAACCGACCACTGGTAGCGCCATTGAAGGCCACGTCCACGATCCCCTCCGTCGAGGAACTCGAGACTCCCAGTTTCAAACTCCGGGAATCGTTTCCGAAATAATCGCGGCTCTTCCAATACAGACGGCCGGAATCGATGGTAAAGCCGCCGATCTTACCGCCGCTCGCCTTGACAGTACCGCTGATGTTCGCGTTCCGGGTCTCGATACTCCCGTCCGTGAGGACCTTGAAATAGCCGTTAGCCGTAACAAGCCCCTCCAGTTTGATTTGGTCGGCTTTAATGGTAACACCGGAAACAAGATTGCCGAACTCGTCACGCTTGACATAGACATTCAGTTCCGCCTTCTTTACAAGCCCGTTGCTTGTAACGCCCTCAGCGAACAGCTTGGAAAAATTGGCGGTAGTCACCAACCCGGATTTATTCCGCAATTCCCCGTTCTCATCGAAATGGACAGAAATCAGCCTGTTATATTTGGCCGTCGTGATAATGGAGGATGCCTCCAGCACATTGCCGTCCTTATCGAAATTCGCCGCCGCGATTCGGATCATCTTCTCCGACTGGTCGAAGAACGTGGCATACTTGTACGCCAGGGCATCCGTCCGGTCTGTCGAGAACACCAACAAGGACACTTGGATAACACCCGTGAACGACAGCTTGAAGTCACCGGTCCCGTTCCACAGCCCGGAATGGTTGAATACCTTCTCCCCACCGACCGGCAAATCACCGTCGTAAGCGAACATGTTGAAATTCTCGTATCCGTTCTTGTTGGAATTGACAAACTCGATACGCAGGTGTCCGGCCTCGATCACCTTGTAATGGAAGGACAGGTAGACATAGCCCGGAATGCGAAGCCCGTCCCCGTTCAACTCCTTGAAATCGGGAATCGTGCGGAAATCCCCGTTCTTCTGCATGATATAACTGTTCGTTATCCTAACGTAAGGAACCTTGCCGGTCTTTACGACCTCTACGTTGCCGTTCTCGCTCGATGCTAACAGTTTGTTACCGGCAAGAATCCACTTGCCGCCGAAAGTCAGGAACGCGGCCTTGTACCCGCTTATCCATTTACTCATCCCCTCGGTAAACGTGGTGTTATCGAAAAAGCTCTGCTCCTCCCTCACCTCGTCGCGCAGACCCTCCACGGCTGATTGTATCTTACCCTCCGTAATTTCAAATTTCGTCAGGATATCCTCGCCGGTCATGAGGACGAACGTACCTTTCAAATATACGTTGTCGCCATAGAGACCGTTCCCGTGTGGTTGGCTATTCGCCGGGAAAGCGCTGTCCTTGATACCGTCAAGATTACCCACCCGGCAGCGCAAACAGCCGTTGAAGTTTTTCGCCATCACGCCATCCAGTATGTCAACACGTGGCTGGCCGTCCTCGGTGGCCGATATGCTGATCAGGTTCTGCCGGAGCGGGTTTTCCGTGTTACCCATCAACACGCACTCATCACCCGCCTTCGGTTCCGTCCCGCCAAACTCCCTCTGGGGTACCGTTATCCCTTCCATGTCGCCTTCCGACACTTCCACCCAGTAGCCCCGAATCTCCGCCCCCGTAAAAACGGCACAGCGCATCAGGTCGTGCGCCACGAATGTGTTCTCCTGCTCAAAGGTGATACGGTAATTGTTGCCCTCCTTGGTCACGGTCTTAATCTTTCCATTAGCAGCGGAAACGACTAACTGACCACCCACGCTACGCACCTTCTCGATCAGCAGTTCCATAGCGACCAGCGTCTGGCGGACGGTGATCTTGTCAATCGTAAGGTTGCTGAGTCCCGTTATTTTATCTATCCATAACTGCCAGCCCTCGCCGAACATACCGTCCACGAAACGGGTACTGCGGAGCAATTCCCGGATAACAGCCGTCAGAAACTCGGCGTTCCCGTCGCCGTCAACATTGCCCCCGGATTCACCGGCTTTGTAATTGCCAAAATAAACCCCTTTCAAAAAACCGATCACCTCGGCTGCGGTATCCCGATGGCGTTTGCTTAGGAACTCCCTCTGGCTTCTTTTCGCAGAGAAAAGGTTGTTGTCCGTGGGCAGAGTGTTGTCGAAGCTCCGGATAATATCAGGAAGCCCGGAACTTTCGGCCTTGGCTTTCGTATAGCTTTTCAATTCCCCGATACTGTCGTTTACCCTGTCGAATTTCGATACCTGCAGGGCGTCGCTGATCTCCAGGTCCATCTCTCCGGGAAGGTTTACCCTGCGGGTGATCTTCGTAATGCGGCTCCTGCGGTAACCGTCTTTCGGGAAATACTCCGAGCTCTCCAATTTTACGCGCCGGCCGACAAACAGATCGGCCTCCTGCTGCTCGATCCACACATGATCGGTCGGAGCCTTGTAAGCGGCGATATCCAGCCAGTGGTCCTTGTTATAGTCATCGACGGCTTTCTGGAACTCCTCCTCTGCCAGCCGGTAATATTTGTCCGGCATCCGGATGTTCCAAAGGACATAGGTGTCCCCGGCCTTCGGGACGAGCTTGCCGCCCGGAAGCTGCGTGTCATCGCCGTAAGGCCAGATCGTGATGATCTCAAACTCGCGGGTGGCGCTATCGAAGTTCACCTCGAAATAATGATCGTCCCCCTCTCCCAGCCCGGAAAGGTCACCGCTCTGGAAGGAGACGCGTTTCGTCTCACCGGCCAGTTCATAATCGTTAGGATCGAAATCCATCCCGCCATCCTTGAAGTAATAGACGGTAAAGGTCTTACCCTCCTCATTCGTCACCTCCTCACTGCGGACACTGCTTACCGTGCCCACCCGCCGGGGATAGATATCGCTGAAGGCGGCCTGTTCGTAGTGGTCATAGATACCGTACTCGTCCACGCCCACCTCCACGTACTTCTTTTTTCCGGGAAGCATCAGACGGGGGCTGCCGTACTTCCCGGCGTCGATGTTCCGGCTGCTCCCGATCGGGAAAAGGCGCGTGTAGAACTTCGCCGTATTACTCGTATCCCGCTCCAGGGAGGTCAGCCCCTTGCCGTAGCCCAGCGTGATCTCTTCCCCGCTCTCGCAGCGGCACACGTTCACCGTCTGCCCCTCGATCCACCACTCGGCCTTGCCTCCCACCTTGCCGGCGATCTCCTTCAAAGCCTGGTCGCAGTACATGCCCTCATAGTCGATCACGATAAGATCGGTACCGTCCACCTGCCCCACCTTCCAGTCGGTAATGTTACCCATGCCGTCGTTGATGGCCTTCACCACCATCGCCACATGGTCCCGCGGCGTGGCCGTCAATGTAAACAGGGGATTGGTGTCGCCGTCCGTTGTCTCCAGCACGAGAAAACGCCTGATCAGGCTCTCGATACCGTACAGCTTCAGGTTATACTCCCACTCGCTCCCGCTTTTCTCTTTCGGGGTGTACCGCTCCGTCAGCCAGTACCGCTCGCCCATGTAGTCCGTGAAGTCGCCTACATCAAGGGGAATATGGGCATAATGCGTGAAGGAGAGCGCCAGCACGTTGTCGCCCTGCACCTCCTTGCTCTGCGTCGAACTGTCACTTGCAGCCACATCCGCACGCTTGGCCCCGGATTTATCGTATATCGTTAGAAGCATATTCGAATCGTCTTTGAATGGTTATATAATCGGTACCGGCTCGCGGAACTTCACCTTGAATTTCCCGGCGTGGACCCCTTCCTTCCACAAATAGGTCAGCGGAGTGAACTTCGGACTGTCCGTGTATTTCACGTGCAGGGTCAGATCGAGCTGGGGAAACGCGATGTCGAGCCACCCGTCCTTCCCTTTCTTCAGGAAATTGATGAACGCGAAGTATTTCCGCAGCCATCCCTCCTTTGTCTTGTTATACAGGGCAAAGTGCAGCGTCACGTCACGCGCCTCGTTCCTCGGGGTAAGGACCGCGCTGTATTTCTCCCCGTCCTCCTCCCGTATGTCCACGGCCGTCTCCTTCTTCGTCTTGCTCGGGGTCAGGATCGCCGAGAGGTTATCCATGCCACCGCGCCGGTCCTCCACCAGGAACACGCCGTATTCCGTCCAGATGTCCGTGCCGTTCACCAGCACCAGCCCGCCCAATATATCTGCCATGTCATTTCACTTTTAGTCCGTCACGTATCATTTTCTTTATCTCATCCTTTATCTCGCCCAGGTGGCCGGCACTTACACCCGTGTTCTCAGCGATGCGGGCCAGGTGGCCCTCGGCCGTGTCCATCTTCTCCACCACGCTTTCCAGCCGGTCGTCCATGCTCGACCAATGTTGCAAACCGCCGGTAAACATCCCCTCCAGCTTCGTGCCCTGGTCATACGTCATGGCCGTGTAGCCGCCCGCTTTCGCGCTTTGACTGGTGCCGCCGGCTTCGGTCTTGTCGTAGCCCGTGGCCGCCGCCAGGTTGTCACGCAGGGCAAGGGCTTCATCCATATACTGCATGTACTCTT
>ERZ825525.1855-NODE-1855-length-15786-cov-3.845210_pt1 | contig 15786 bp, 3 predicted proteins | sample MGYA00519930_ERZ825525 | MGnify/ENA primary metagenome ERZ825525 (study PRJEB31778, sample SAMEA3449203) | human gut metagenome | biome: human gut; feature: human-associated habitat; material: faeces | place: United Kingdom | collected 2010/2012 ... | reverse complement strand
TATCGCCTCGACGGGCAACATACGCTGCAAAAGCGTGCCCGCCATATCCTCTCTGTTGTAGGCGTGCGCCTTTTCGGAGTCGCCGCCCTCGCTTCCGCCCACGGTGAACAGTCCGCCGCCAGCCTCGTAAACGTAACGGTTGAGTATCTCGTCAAAGCCCTCGGGCAGGTCGGAGTTGGCTATGTTGTTGAGGATTACCTCGTCAAAGGCGCACAGCTCGTCAAGCGTCTTGGGCAAGCTGCTTTCGTCGGGACGAACCGTCGTCACCTCGTAGCCCTCCAACAGCGCGCAAATCTCTTGGGAAATACCCTCGCTGCTCTCCACAATGAGCACCTTGTCGAAAAGATTTAGATACATATAGGAATAAAGCTCGTTGTTTTGCGAAACGGCATCTGCGTCGGCGTCTACCCTGAACCGCAGCGCGTGCAGTCCCTCCTCTTCAAGCGAATGGGGAATTGCGATATCCTGCACGCCCTCCCTGACGGATGCGGACACGCTTTGACACTCCTCCCCGTTGTCGAACAACGTCACCGTGACGGGCGTTTCGCCTTTTCTCGAGCTTGCAACGGAAAGAGTAATTTCAAACTGCTCGCCTCTCAAAATATTGCTGTCGGGCAGCCCCACCGAGAGCGCCTGAACCTCGTCCTCTCCCGACAGGGAGCCGCACAGAACGCTGTCTATGCGCGTGCCCTCCGCAACAATCGATTTGACAACGGAGGAGGCTTTTCCGTCCGTTTCCACGCCGTCGCTCAAAAGCACTATCTTTGCGGATTCGGGATGGGTAAGCATATCCCTTGCAAAAACCAACGCCGACGAAATGTCCGTCGCAGTGACGTCCGGCTGCAAGGAGTTTTGATACAGATTGAAAGCGTTGCGCAAGTCGTCGGTGAGAGGCACCGCGCACACGGGCTTCAAGCCGAAGGTGACTATGCCGAGGCTGTAAACTTCGGTGTTGGTCATTTCTATGACGCTGCGCACGAAATCGTCCTTCGCCTGTTTTTCTTCGGCGGTGCTGTAAGAAGCGTCCACCACCAGCACAAGCTCGTTTTCCGAGTTGTGCACCTCGTAATCGAATGTCATGCCCGACAGCACGAAAATACACAGGACAAGCGCAGTCAGGTGCAGCACGACGGAGGAAATTCTGTTTCTTGTTTTTCTGAATTTTTTCGACAGCTTGAAGTAAGGCAGAAGCGTAAGAAGCACGGCGGGCACAATAAGCAGCAGCAGCCATGCGCAGGAAAAATTCACTTGTAAATTCAACATTTTTCAGCCTCCACGGTCACAGCCCTTCAATCGAGTGCAGCGCCCACTCCAAAAACATAAGCGCGACGATTGCCGCGGCAAACCAGACAAGCAAATCCTCTATGATTTTTTGCGCGCCGTTTGCGGCAAAGGGAACGCTCAAAACGTCCTCCCGCGTTATGTCGCTTTGCGACGCGGCGACCTTGGCGTAAAATTTTTCTTCCACGATTTCTCCCGAAATGAGCTGTTGACGCAGGGTGTAGGTTCCGAAGCTTTCAACGTACAGCTTTGCGGGAAACTCCCCGAAGAGCAGCTCCGTGCCGTCAGGGGCGGTAACAATCAAATCGCTGCCCCTCGCGTTTACCTCTATCGTGTCGTAAACGTCGCACAAATCCTCCGTCAAGGTAGACGGCAGGTAATAATTGAACATATTGTAAATGAGAATGGGATAATACACGCTGAGCGCCAAAGTGGACATGTTGAGACTGAAAGTCATCACGGCGATTTTTGAATCGGCTTCGTTTCTTGCAAAGAACACGGGATTGCCCTCGTAATACATCAGCACGTCGTATCTTTCCAGACTTGCTTCGTCCACCTGAGAATATTGGGTTACCTTTATTCCCTCGACGTCCATGTAGCGCACCAGAGGATGCTCGCCGTCTCCGATAGCAAGAGACGCGCCGTCTCCGTCGTAATCGTTCACCTGCACGTTTCTTCTCACAATCGAGAAGCCCGCGTCCGCCGAGCTGTCGGGATTGACCAAAAAAATTATTCCGTCCTTTGGCAGAACTTTGGGCACGGTGTGCTCGAATATGTAAAAATCAAATCCCTCGGTTGCAGGCGTATCCTTGCCCTTGACCTCGGTTATTTCTATATTCCAGCTGCCGAAAGTCTTTTCCTTGAGCGTCCTCAACACGCCGCCGAAAAAGACGTTTGACGCCGTGCTGTAATACTGAATCTTTACCGTCGGCCTTAATCCGCCGTAAATGAAAAACTCGTTGTCCAGCAAAAGCGAATCCGCTTCGTCAATATGTATATACGCCTCGTCGAAAGAGTAAATTCTTTCGTTTTCGGTGAGAAGCACGGGAATCACGTCCTGTCCGAGATTGCGCGCGGCGGAGGTGTAAACTATTTTGGTCGGAATGCCGTCCAGTCCGTTTACCGTCTGCACGGGGAGAGTTATTTTTTCTCCCTTTCCGTTTACGTTGCCCACCTCGCAGAACACCTCGAAAGCCTTGTCCAAGCCGTAACACGCAACCTCTATTTCAAAGGTATAAAAGTTGTCTTCGAGTCTCGCCGACGCGCTCAGCACGGCTACGTTCCACTCGTATCGGTCGGAAACGTCCACGATTGTCACGTTTTCGGCGTCGTTGACGTAGGTCGTGCCCGTCAAAAGCAGAATTTCGGAATCGGCGTTGTAGCGCAGCGTTTCCTCCGCCAAAAGCATGGCTCCGTCCACGTCTCCCTCGCACAGAGAACACTGCATTCCGTTTATGTATGCGTCTATTTCCGACAGCTCTCCCGCGCCCGCGCGCCTAACCACGTACGACGCTTTTTCTCCCGCAAGAATAACGGTTACCGTTCCGTTGTCTTTTAAGGTTTCGTCCGCGATTTCGCGCGTTTTTTTCAACGCCCTGTCAAAGCGCGTGTCGTCGGAGCTCTCGCAGGAAGCGAGCATGCTCGCGGAAGCGTCCACGATTATTATTTTTTCGTTCTGTCCGACGCTTGTCTCGGCAACGACCGCGGGCTTTGACAAAATCAAAGCGGCGGCTATGCAAATCAGCACCTGACAAAGCAGAATAAGCAGATTTCTCAGCTTGTTTATCGGGATTTTTTTCTTTCTGTATTTAAGGCTTAATTTCCATATATAAGTGCTTGAAACAAATTTCTGCTGATAATTGGGCTTCAATATGTAAATAATCAACAAAATCAACAGCCCGATTAAGCCCAGCAAGCCTATTGGAACCAATAAATCCATAATGTCTCACCTTGTCCGTTTTATTTTCAAAGTCTCAGCTTTTTTCGCGTTTAAAGCGGGGAGCTTTTCGCGCTCCCCGCCGCAAGAATCTTTCAATCTTAATGAGAAGCAGACCTCTTTTATTCGATTGTTCCGTAGTACGACTCGATAAATTCCCTCAAATCGTCGGGTATTTCGCCGTCGTTTTCCAGAATTTCCTCTGCCAACGCCAGATATTCTTCCAATCTGTCGCCGTAGTACTGGTCGCCGTCTATGACCTTGTTGGAGTCCTGATACTCTCCGCCCTTGCCGTCGCCGTCTTTGCTTTCGCCGTCGCCGTCCGTTTGCTGCTGCTCTTGCTCCTGCTCCTCGCCGTCGGAGGGTTGGTCCTGAGCCTGATCCTGCTCCTGTTCCTGCTCGTCTCCTTCGCCGCCGCTTCCGTCCTGCTCGGACTCTTCAAGCTCCATGAACACGGCAAAATAGGTTATTATTACGTTGCCGTCCTCGTCCACCTCGGAAAACTCTCCGTCGGGCATTACCTCCTTATCATGTCTGTAAGGCTCCTCGCTGCCGTCCGACCAGCACAGAAAAGCCCAACCGTCTTCGGCAACAGCCAGCACAGGCTCCGCGTCTCCGCCTTTTAGCACAAGCTGATCCGCGTTGCCCTCGATTTCTCCCTCTCCCTCGACTTCGTAAATAATCGTATAAAAAACCTCGGGATAGAAAATAGGCTCCACTATGCCGGGCAAATCTTTGATAATGCCCTTTGCGCTGAGCGCGCTCGCAGTGGTCGCGGCTCCGGCAGTCAACAGCATCACGCAGGCAACGATTATGCTTGCCGCGGATACGACTATTTTTAAGCTTCCCGATTTTACGCTTTTAAGCTTTGCCGCAGCATCCTGTCTTTGCTTTTTGGCGAAAAAGTCCTCCTTTTTCTCATATTCCGTCATGGTGATAACTCTTTCTTCAAGTCCCAGCCCGTCTACGCGACGCGCGACGTCCTTAAACGTGGGGCGGAATTTAAGAAAATACAGCAAAGCCGACGAAGCCGCCCAAACCGCGACGAAAACGCCGAGGGACACGCACAAAACGAGTTTCAAACTCTTTACTCCCAGGCACCAGGTCACAAGTGCGGCGACGGCGTTTGCGCCAAACGCAAAAACCGCGCCCCAGACAATCGATTTCAACCATGCTTCTTTGGATAATCTTTTGCGATATTCGGACAATAAATTTTTTACCGACATTTTTTATCTCCTTTATTTCAAGTCAAGCCGCCGTAGCAAGCGGCTTAGGCGGAACGGGCAAGCAAGCAGTCCGCCCCGCCTTTCCCCTTTAAGCCTCTGCCTCCGTTTCGGCAGATTTCCAGTAAATCGTTGCTTTCATATCTCTGTTCCAGCCCTCCGTCCAGTCGCAGTCCTCCTCCGACATGTCAATGCGAATCACCTGCTCCTCCGTCCAGCCGGCAAACGCGCCTTCGCCCACGCTCATTGCACCCGACGGTATGACAAGCTCCTTTATTTGAGTCAAGCCGGCAAGCGCATATTTGCCGACGGACGTGACGTTTGTCAAATCCAAGCCCGTCAACGGACAGCCGTTGTAAACGCTCGTTCCGTCCTCCGACTCTGAAACCTCGCAAAAAGCGTAATCTCCTATTGAGCTCAGGTTGGGTGCGACAAATTCTTTGAGGGACGAGCAGCCCGCAAACGCGCTTTTGCCCAAAGTTTTCAATTCGGGCAGGCTTATGCTTTCGAGCGAAGCGCAGCCAAAGAAGGCAAAGTCCCCTGCTTCCGTTGCGGCAGCCGCCGACACGGAGACGAGTTTGCCGCAGTTTGAAAACGCGTAATTGCTTATTTTCGCCACTTTGGGAATGCTCGCTTCCTTCAAAGCCGAGCAGCTTTCAAAGCTGTTTGCGCCGAGCGTCGCCGCCTGCGGCAGATTGACGTATTCCAGCGCGGCGCAGCCCCTGAACGCATTGTTGCCGACGGAGCTCACCTGCGACAGGTCGATTGTGTCCAGCGCGGCGCAGCCGTCGAACGAAGCGTTTCCAATCTTTGTTACGCTGCCCTCGAAAATGATTTCTTTGAGTGAGGCGCAGCCGACAAATTCGTTGTTTTCTATTGCCGTCACACCTGCGGGGATTGTAAGACTTACAAGAGAGGTGCAGTTTTTGAACGCGCCGTAGCCCGCCGAAAGACGCTGCAACGTCGCAGGCAATTTGATTGTCGTCAAGGAAGTGCAGCCCTCGAACAGATAATTTTCAAGTCTCAGCAATCCGTCGGCAAACGTCACCGTTTTAAGGGACGTACAGCCTTTGAACCAACCGTTCCCCGCCGTACCGCTGCTTGACACCGTTCCGTTTAGATTTCCCACATTTACTTCCGCCGTTTCAAGTGCGGTGCAGTCCCTGAATGCTTCGTTTTTCAAAGCTATTACGCTTGCAGGCACGGTCACGTGTTTAAGGGATGTGCACCCCTGAAATACATACATATTGATAAATTTTGTGCCGTCAAGCTTGATTTCTTCAAGCCCCGTGCAATTGAGGAACGCTTTGGAGTAAACAACCTCCGCAGTGAGCGTCACGGAATTCAGCTGCGCGCACCCCTCAAAAGCGTTTCCGTCGATATAATCCACGTTTTCGAGATTGATTTTTCCGACGGCGGAGCCGGCAAACGCAAAGTCGTCGATATACTTCACCGACGCGGGCAAAACCACTTCCTCAACAACGGAATTGTTCCTCAACGCAGCCCTTGCGACGATTTCCGTGCCGTCCCTTACCGTCAGCGTCGACTCTTTGCCGAAATAATGCACGAGAGCCGTGCCGGTAATCTTGACGGAGGTCGTGTTGTTGCCGTTGGCGTTTATCGTATAGAAGGAATCCGTATATTCGGCATATATGGCGTTGTCCTCTATCTCGGTTTTGACGTTGCCGTCGGCAAGACAAAATTCGACGTTGCCGCACCCCTCGAAGGCGTCCTCCCTTATCAGAGTAAGAGCGCCGCTTACCGTCACTTTTGCAAGCGACTCGCAGTTTTTGAAGGTGGCGACGTCTATAATGCTCACGCCCTCGGGCAGCGTTATCTCCTTTAAGGAAACGCAGTTTTCAAATACGTTGCCGTAACCCGCGCTGCTTGAAGTGGAACCGTTGCCCAGCTTTGTCAACGCTGCGGGAAGAGTTATTTGCTCCAGCGCAACGCAGTTTAAAAACGCTTTCTGCTTGATTTGAGTGACCGCGTCGGAAAGCTTTACGTTTTTCAGCTTGACGCAGCCCTCAAAAGCGCTCGCGCCTACCGTGCCCGCGGCAACCGACTGCATGGCGGCCGCTTCCAATGAAACGCAGTTCAAGAATGTGTTGTCGGCTATCGTCTTTACGTTGTCCGGCAGGGTAATGCTTTCAAGCGACGAACAACCCGAAAACGCGCTTGCGCCCAAAGTGAAATTTGACTCCACATTGGCGGGGAAAACAAACTCTTCAAGCGACGAACAGCCGAAAAACGCATTGGATGCGATAAAACCGAGCGTATTGGCGGCAAATGTCACCTTTTCCAGCGACGTGCAGTTTTTGAACAGCCCCTGTCCTATTTTTGTGACGCCCTCGGGCAGACTGATTGACAGCAGCGACTCGCAGCCCTCGAATGTACTGACATAAGTAGTCGACGACGTGTAAGACGCGCCCGTGTAGCCCAGCTGAGTGAGCGTTGACGGCAGAACAATCTCTTTGAGAGAACGGCAGTTGAAAAACGCCATTCTGCCAATCATTTTAACCTTGCCGTTTTCCTTGAACACTACGGACGAGAGCGACTCGCAGTCGGCAAACATACAGTCGGGAATTGTCTCGACGTTTATTCCGATTGTGACGGTTGCAAGCTGACTGCACCCGTAAAAAATGCCGTCCTTTGCGCCCGTTGAGGACGCCGAGCCCGCTCCGAGCGTGTCTACCGTATCGGGAACGGTAAATTGAGTAATCGCCGTGTTCTGAAAAGCGCCCTTTCCTATCTCGGCAAGCACATTGCTTTGCATATTGACCTCGGCAAGAGATTTGCAGCCGGAAAATGCAAGAGCCTTTATGCTTTCCGTCTCCGCTCCTATGGTTACTTTTTTGAGGGAGACGCACCCTAAAAACATATTTTCGCCGACATTCGTGCTCTTTACCGTTGCTTCTTCGAGAGCGGCGCAATTTTCAAAGACGGATTTTCCTATCGTCGTCACCGTAGACGGAACGGTTATCGATTTAAGTCCCGTTTTGAGTCCCGTCTTTTCAAAATACTGACCGCACCCCGAAAATACCTGAGCGTTCAACGTAACAAGCCCTTCGGGCAACGATATTTCGCTGAGTTTGACGCAATTTCTGAACGCATACTGTCCTATGCCTTTGAGCCCCTGCGGCAGCAAAACCGTTTCAAGCGCGTCGCACGATTCAAAAGTATACATCGCAATGTTTTCAACAGCGCAGGAGGACAAATCCGCTTTTTTAAGCGACTTGCAGTTGTAGAACGTGTAGGACGACGTGGTCACGAGCACCGTGTCCGTCGTCGAAGGCTTGCCGAGGTTTACCAGCGTCTTGGGCGCGGTAAATTCGACAAGAGCCGCACAGCTTCTGAACGCGTTTTGACCGATGTTGATTAGCTGGCTGTTTTCGCTGAAATTGACGTTTTTAAGCGACGAGCACTCGGCAAACGCATAAGCGCCTATGCTTGTCGTCAGGTCGGGAAGCGATATTTCCGTGAGAGACGCGCACTTTTTAAACGCCCTGTCTCCTATCGTCGACAATTTGCACGAGTCTCCGAAAGTCACGGTTTTGAGAGACGCGCAGCCCGAAAACGCGTACAGCGCAATCGAAACAAGTCTGTCGGGCAGAGTCACGGACTCTATTGACGAATTTTGGAAAGCGTACTGACCGATTTCCAAATCTTTGTCCGCGTCGGCAAACACGACGGATTTGACGCCTACATTGTCCTTGAAGCTGTAATCGCCTATCTTCCGCACCTCGGCAGGCACGGTGTAAACCTCCGCGACCTTGTCGGCGGGACAGAAAACCAGCTCCGTTCCGTCTTTAGAGAAAAGCGCTCCGTCAATTGTCGTGAAATTTTTGCAGGTAGAACGGCACTCGATGCTTTTGAGTCCCGATATGCCCGCCACAAGGTCGGTAAAACCGTCCGACGCAAGGCTGTCGGGCACCACAAGCCGCGCTATGCTGCACCCCTCAAAGGGCTTTGAGCCTAATTTCGCAACGCTTGCGGGCAGCTCTATTTCCGTAATTTTGCAGTTTTTGAACGCGCTTTTTCCTATTTCGTTCAGTCGGCAGTCCGGTGCAAACGTCACGACGGAAATGTTGTGGTTCGAGCGTCCCGCAATCGCCTCGCCCCAATAAAGCGCGTTGTCGCCTATTTTTACGAGACGCGCGGGGAAAGCTATGGAGGACAGCTTGTAGCAATTGTAGAACAGCGCGTCCGTCGTATAGGTGAAGCTGCCGCTTACCGACGGCAACTCGAAATCCGCCGTTCCTCCCTCCTCGAACTCTATTGCGGAGAGAATCTGACAGTTCCAGAAGCAGCCGACTCTGAAAGTCTCCGCTTCTTTGGCGATTGTTATCGTGCCGGACTTTTGCTGCGGGCAGAACACAAGCATCTTTCTGCCTGCCGTATACAGCGCTCCGTCGTAAGAGGAGAAGTAAAGACCTCCCTCCTCCACGTTTATGCTTTCGACTGCGGCGCAGTCGCGTCCGTCGTATTCGCTGAAACACATGACGGCGTTGGGATTGCTTAAACCTCCCGCGAGTTTAAGCCCGAACTGAAAAGCGTCGTAGTCGTTTTCCACTCCGCGCAGTCTGTTGGGCAGATTGAGAGTTTTGAGCGACGTGCAGCCCCAGAAAGCTCTTTCCGCAAAGGAAAGGTCGCCCGTGCCGCCAAGCCCGAACTCGATTTCGGCAAGGCTTTCGCAGTGATAGAAGGCACGCGGACCGATTGCGCGCGCAAAGCCGCTTACCCCCGCAACCACGTCGTCGCCGTTGGCAACGGTTTTGGGTACGTAAACATAAGTGAGCGCGGCGCAGTTGTAGAACGTGGAGTCTGGTATGCTCGTCAGTCCGTCGGGAAAAGTCGCTTTTTTGAGCGACGCGCAGTATGTGAATACGCTTTCGCCCAATTTGAGAGGTTCAAAAGGCGTTTCTTCCTTCCCCGTCGCCCTCGGAGCGAATTTGATTTCGGAAATTGCAGAGCTGCGGAAGGCGTATTTGCCTATTTCCGTCACCGACGCGGGTATTGTGAGGACGGACAAGCTCTTGGTGTTGCCGAAAGCGTTTGCCGCTATTGTGCGGACTCCGCCGAAATCTATATCGGACAGGCCGCTTCCGTCGAAGCAGTTTTCGCCCAATGACAGCGTACGCTCGGGCAATTTGATGCTCTTTAACGCCGTACAGCGGTAAAACGCCTTGTCGCCTATGGTGAGAAGCTCCTCTCCCTCAACGAACAACACCTCCGAAAGATTGACGCAGCTTTCAAACGCGCCGTTGCCTATGTTGACAACGCTTGCGGGTATGGTAATTTTAACCATATTGGCTTTGCCGATAAACACGCCGCCGCCGATAACCTTGATAGTATCAGGTATAACGTAGTCGCCCGTCAGTCCTTCGGGATAATAAGCGATTTCGGTCACGTCGGCGTTGTAAAGCACCCCCTGTTCGTCCGCGTAATAGTTTGGATTGTCGGGGCTTACAACAAAGCTTTTAAGCTTGGTGCAGTTGTAAAACACCGAATTGAAGGGTATATACCCCACATTGTCGGGGATTTCCACGCTTTCCAGCATACGGCAGTTTCTGAACACGTATTCGCCGAATTGCAGGTCTGAACGCACGTGGCTTAAATCTATGTCGTTAAGTTTCGAGTTGTCGGCAAAGGCGTTTTTGCCTATCGCCGTGAGCGTGGACGGCAGCAGCAGAGATTGCAAAGAGCAACCCTCAAACGCCTCCTCGCCGATTTGGGCAACGCCGCAGCTTTTGGTATATTCGAATTTAAAGCTGACCTTTTCTCCTTGTTCCGTCGTTTCCGTAACTCTTGTCATTGTCCCGCTTTCTTCAAAAACCAGCTCGGCAAGCTTGGAACAATCGGCGAAAGCCCTTCTGCCGATAACCATTGTGCCTGCGGGGCGCTCGCTCGCGACAAAAACAACCTTTGTCAGACTGTCGCACTCCGCAAACGCTTCCGCCCCTATCGTGCGGACGTTGGCGTGTAAATACACCTCTTTGACCGTACTCTTGATTTTGGTTGAAGACGGGTTGGTATAAAACGCCCTTTCGGCAATGTTGAGCGCCGCCGTCGGCAGCGTGTAAACGCCGCTGTCCTTGTTGTGCGCGGCGGGATAATAAAGCAGGGTGTCCTTTGCCGCGTTGAACAGCACTCCGTCGATTGACGAATAGGCTGCGTTGTCGAAGGAGCCGACGATGTTTATATTTTCAAGTTTTCCGAACAGCGAGAAAATCTCGTGCTCTGCCTTTTCAAACTTTTTAAGTCTTGCGGGCAGCGTGAGATTTACAAGCGCGGTGCAGGAAACGATTGCTCCGTCGCTCATGGTAAGCGGAATTTCCTCCGTTATCGACTGCTCGAAAACAATGGATTTAAGCGTCGTGCTGTTTGAAAACGATGCGCGGGCAACCGTCTTGACGGAAGCGGGAACGATGATTTCTTCCAGCTTGGTTTTGGCAAAAGCGTTCTGAGTTATTTTTGTCACCGCGTCGGGTATGCGGTAGCTTCCGGTAAACGTCGCGGGCACGAGAGCTATTTCCACCTCTCCCTGCATGACGATGTTTTTGTAAAGAAGCGTGCCCTCCTGCGCGAAGTAAACTGGGTCGATTTCCCCCTCGATTTCACGCACTTCATAACGCTCGATATATCTGCATCCGTCAAACGCGGTCAAAGAAATTGTCCTTACCGTGTTGGGAATGCTTACGCTCACAAGCTTGGTGCAGTTGAGAAACGCATAGTCCTGAATAGAAACCACTTTTAGCGTTTCGGGATTGGGATTTTCGTCCGTCGGCACGGGAGTGTACGTCGCGGGGATAATAAGATGGGTAACCTGCGAGATTCTCGGTCCCGCCTTGACGGCGTAACCGTCGCCGTCTCTGACGTAATCGATTGCGTCGACGTAATAAGCGTAAAGAACGATGTCTTCCGAGGTGTGGGACCATTTTATCCTGCTGCGGCCTTCGGAGTCCGTGTACGCGACGCCGTAGCCGTCGGCGCTCGCGCACCAATACGTAAACACCTTTATTTCGTAATTTACGTCGGGCACGGGCAGAACGAAATCGCTGCCGTAAGCCACCTCGGCGGTAAGCGTGCGCTGTCCGTCTACCGTGCCGAACTCGCCGCAGTCGAGAGTTATCGTATAAACGTGGGCAACCCAGTTTGCATAGAGAACAACGTCGGCGTTGAACGGGTAATATTTTTCGGAAAACTCCGCGCCGTTTGCCGCCGCGCCGCCCTCTTTGTTGTACCAGCCGCCGAAGTCGTAGCCCGTTTTGCTTGTTTCGGCAAGCTCCACTTTGTCGCCCACCGCCAGATAAAGCGGGGCGACCGCTTCGCCTCCCATAGCGTTCAAGCTCAACGTATGCGCCCACACCTTGAGAGAAGTCCAAACCGGCTCGCTTTCGTCCTCGGTGTTTTCGTCCGCGCATCTGACCTCTATCAGGTTTTCGCCCGCTTTGGTCAGTTTTATCTCGGCGAAGTTGACTCCGCCCGCAACACCGAAAGCGGAACCGCCGTTTATCCTCACTTCATAGGAGGAAACGCCCGCGACATAGTCCCAGGAAATTACGTTTCTGAAATAGCGCAGGTTTGTAGCTTGCGTCTGCCAGCCGAAAACCGTTTCGTCGCTCCACTTGGATTCGGATTCTCCCGCAGCCTTGATTTTGAGGGAATAATATCCGCCCTTCGACCATGAAATGTCGGTGTCCGAAAACGGCAGGCAGTTCTCGTCAGTCTCGAAGTTTTTGCCGTCAATCTTGACTATGTAAGAAGTAGCGTCGGCAACGACGTTCCAGCTTATCCTGTCGGCGGATACGACAATACCCGACGGAGTGGCAAGCTGATTTTTTTCAAAGACAAACGTCGCCTCGTCCGAAGGGACGAAACCAGGCGTATACGCGCGCACGGCGACGGAAATTTCGCCGGAATACTCTTTGAGGCTGAAACTGTTTCTGCCTCCCGTGGATACGGGCGCGCCTCCGTTTACCGACACGGTATAATCCGAAGCGTCGTCAAGCGCGTCCCACACCAAGAGGTCGATCTCCGTGTCGAGATACAGTCCGCTTACGACGGGCAGCTTGCGCAGATAGACAAACGCTCTCGAAACGGACGAAGCATAGCCCTCCGCAGTAGCGGTAACAACAAACACAATGCCTTCGGGAGGCATTTTGCAATTAGAAAAATCGAAATACACCGAAGCGCCGTTGTCAAAATGAGTGTGAACGTGATTTTCGTCGCCGCACACAACGTCGACGTAATATCTCGCAGCATCGGGCACGGGTTTCCAAATAAGCAATCCGTTGTCCGCAACGGAAAAATCGGACACTCTGTTGAGCGCCTTGTTTTTGTAGTATCTAGAAACCGTGACGTCGCCCGCGGTGAGCGTGATTTCATAGTCGCCTGCAATGCCGTTGGCAAAATCCAGCTTTTTGGAGCTGCCCGCCGTCGCGCCGATAGTTTCGTCGACAATGACTGCGCCCAGCGGGTTGATTACTTTAAGCCTGACCGCCGTGCCGACGCCGTCCCAGGAAACACCCTCTGCGCTGACGTAAACCAAAGGCAAAGCCGCACTTCCCTTTTCCTGCCAGAGGGCGAAAAGCGTGGTGTCCTCGCAAAAAACCATTCCGTCCGCGTACATATAGGACAGTCTGTCTCTGTCCTCGTACATACTTATCCACCAGCCCTTGAATATATATCCCTCGCGCTCGGGCGACGGAACTTCAAGCAGCTTGCCGCCGACAGTCTCCGCTTCGCTCGGCTTGCCGCCGTCGTAATTCAAATCAAAAGTCACGGCGTACTCCGACTGTCCGTGAACTACCGCGGCAAATCTTGCGTAAACGGTTGTGTTGCAGACAATTGCGGAACCGAAATCATAAGGTCGGGTAAAGTTTTTGTCGCTATACCAACCGACAAAAACACAATCCGTCTTTTGCGGCTCCGCGACAGGTCTGTCAACAGTCCTTCCGTTTACCACGGAGACCGATTGCACCGCGCTTCCTCCGTCGGTGTCGAAGGTCACAGTATAAGTAATTTTGGGCAGAAATACAAGCCGCTCCCCCTTGTACGTCAGCTCAATCCCGCCGTCAGAATACGATGCGGCGAGCTGCCCGTCCTCCTCTTTGAGAAAAGTCAGGGTAAGAACTCCGTTTTCAAGAACGTATGTTCCCGACTTGTTGTCCCCTTTTACAACGAAGGAAAATCTGCTGCCGCTGTTTAAGACAATTTGATACTCCTCTCCGTCGGCGTCACAATAGTAAACGCCCGTTTCCGGACCTTCATCGATAGGTTTCGGCTTGCAGCCGCCAAGCACGAGCAGCGCAGCCGCCGCCACGCAAACAAGTAGCAGCAACAAAAACCGTTTCTTTTTAGCCATAGGATTTACCTCCTCGATATTTAAAACGCTTTCCGCGTTTGATTTACATCAATAGGAGCCGCTTTCGTCGGAATTTCACACGGTGTCAAACTGCGACATTTCAACATAAAAAAACATGCCGTTTTAATATATTATGACTTATATGCAATAAATGACTTAATCATTTATTCGGGTATTATTCATGATTTTGTCGATTGTACTCTATGTATGAAAAAATCAAGATAGATTTATAATAATAGTAGAATTCTACTTTGTCAAGACTTTTCAAGTAGGTTTCTACTAAAATATTCCAAATGGATATTCTAAGCCGACGGATTAAAGAATTGAGAGAAGAACATTTTCTTTCGCAAAAGGCGCTCGCGCAAAGAGTAGGCGTAACTCAAAAAGCAATCGATTTTTGGGAAAAAGGTCAAAACGAGCCCAAAGCAACGTATCTCAAAAACCTTGCGCTCGCCTTCAACGTCAAGGCGGGATATTTGCTTGGACTTGAAAACAGAGACGATTGAACGCTTTTCCAACCGTCAATTAAGCGATATTTGACACCCACTCCCGTACCGTGCAGCCTTCAAGGCTTGCAATGCTTGTGCGCCGAAAAAACGCCGTCACTCAAATCAAAGCGGAAAATCTATTATTCCATACAGCATGGTTTTTGCTTTTTTCAACACACTCATAAATTTGAAAAAAATTTAAAAACAAATATTTTCGCAATGTCAAAAAGTATAAACAAAAAAAGCAAACGCCTGTTTGCGCTTTAAAGCAGCAGACAGGCGTTTGGAATCAGAAAGCCCAATAGAGATACGACATAGCCCTGCCCAAACTCTCCGAAGCATAAACAATTATAATCAATCAAAATCAAGTTATAGTCCGTGCATATTCTACACCAAAATTTTTTCAAACATACTCAAATGTATTTGTACAATTGTCCAATAATAATTGTAAAATAATTTCATTGGCCTGCTCGATTAGCTTAAACATCAAACCGTTACATATTTTTCCCTAAAACAATCCTTGCAGCAAAATTTTTTTCAGGTTTAATCCGATTTTGTTTTTTCTCATGCGGAATTTTTTCAGGGCAGGCTGAAAGGGGCGCTCCCCTATCGGGAGCGCCCCTTAAAAATACCGATTTTTCAAGACGGCTGAGAAATATAGTTTTCACTGTTTATATCTATTGCAAACTGTGCGGAAAACCATACATCGCAGGGTTCCGTCATCCCCTTGATTTCAAACACAAACACCGCTTCGTATTTCTGTCCCGCTTCGAAAGCTTCAAAAGGATAGGATGAAAACCCCGATTCCGTGGCAATTTTTGCGGCAACGGTATAGTTCAAATCTGTCACGCCTTCGTTTTCAAATTCATAATAATCGAACCATACCACATTGCCGAAACGGTTTACGTCAAAATGTATATACACGTTTCCTCTGTTGTTGGCGGTAGTCTGAATATTGCGAACCCTTACATACCAGCGTCCGTCCGACAAGGAGAGCTTGCTCCAATCATTGAAATCCACCTCGTAAGCAGTGTGCAAGCTCCTGCCGTCCTTTGTCTCGGCGTCCGCCCAACGTGCGTAAACCGTGAAGGACTCTCCGTCCACGCCCGTAATCGGGAAAATTGCCCGCTCTCCCCAATCGCCGTCTGCCGAACCGTCCTTGCTCCACCAACCGGCGAAATATTTGTTTGCCGTCGCGCACACGGGGACAGGCTCTGTATCCACGGCCGCGCCCTGAATGTTGGACAGATTGTCCCCGTCCGTGTTGACAAAACGGAAATTGGATACAGGCAGAGTATTGTCGAGAGTGGTAAGTCTGTCTGACAATCCGTGAATAAACAGCTCCCGATACCAGTCGGCGTAAGCGTCCACGGGTACGGAAAACCTGACCTGTGTTCTGCCGGGGTCGCTTCCGTTGCCGAAAGTGGGCAAAGGACAATCAATCGCGGGTACGGAAACGCCGTTGAAAATATAGACAGTCGCGCTTCTGTT
>ERZ825525.1854-NODE-1854-length-15820-cov-2.701300_pt1 | contig 15820 bp, 12 predicted proteins | sample MGYA00519930_ERZ825525 | MGnify/ENA primary metagenome ERZ825525 (study PRJEB31778, sample SAMEA3449203) | human gut metagenome | biome: human gut; feature: human-associated habitat; material: faeces | place: United Kingdom | collected 2010/2012 ... | reverse complement strand
TCTCGTATGCCATCTGACCCAGCTTCTCAAAGTGCGCCTTGATGTCGCTGGAGGTCTGGGATTCCTTGATCTTCAGCTTGGTGAATCTCACTGCCTCGTCGGTCTTTTTGCCTGCGGTCTGCGCTGCGTTCTTAGTGGTATTGATAACGTCATCGAAAAAACTCATAGTAAAAACTCCTTTCAGAATTTGGGTATCCAGGGTACCTCGCCCTTGAGTTTATTCTACCACAAAGTTTTGGAATTTGCAATAGTTATTCGGTAAAAATTAGGTGAAAATCAATCCTTCGCGGGGCGCTCCTGACCTCTGATAAGTACTCCGATCATTTCGGGACCTGCATTGCAGGAAACTACCACGCCGGTTTTCTCGACCATTGCCGGGCCGTAGCCGAGCTTCTTTGTCATCTTGTCGATGAATTCCTTCTCGCAGTCGGGGCGGGTGGTGGTGACTACGCACCAGGGGGTCTCTGGTATCATTCTGGAGGTGATGGTCTCGACTGCGGCGTCGATCACAGCCTTCTCGCCGCGCGCCTTGCGGAGGACTTCTGTCTTCTCAGCCGCGAGGTATATCAGCGGTTTCAGTCCCATGAGTTCGCCCAGGAAGCTTGCGGCTGCGGTTATTCTGCCGGATTTCTTCATATGCCGGAGGTCGAAGCCCACGATGAACGCCTCGGAGTGGCGCGCCCAGTCTTCGAGGTAGGAAACGACGCTCTCCGCGCTCTGACCTGCTTCCAGCTTCTTGCATGCCTCGATAACGGGGTAGCCGTAGGCGAGGGTGTAGTTCTGGCTGTCAACAACGTAAACGGTGAGATCCTTCAGCTCGTCACCGACGTTCTGCTTTGCAAGCTGCGCGTTTGAGCAGGTCTGGGAGCCTGCGCCGTTGATAACATCCACGATGATTGTGCGGACGCCCTGGGCGTACAGCTCGCGGTACTTGTCCTCGAACTGGATAGCGGTTATCTGGGAGTGCTTCGGGATCTCCTGCTGCTCCTTGAGCACCTTGTAGAACTCCTCAGCCTGGATATCCTGCCTGTCGACGTAGCTCTTGCCCTGGATAGTCACCATGAAGGGCATTATCTCGAGCAGACCCTTGTACTTTTCCTCGTTTTCCTTTGAGATATCACAGCCGCTGTCCGTGATTATTCTGATAGTGTTGTCCATGATTTACTCCTTTACTGCGGGTCAGTCCGCATTGTTCCAGTCAAATTCGCGCAGCCGTCCCTGATTTTGCAGCTCTGGGAAGCCCCACTGCCGCAGCACCTCGTAAACGCCGATTGCGACGCTGTTCGAGAGATTCAGGCTGCGTAGGGTTTCGCGCATAGGAATGCGCACGCAGCTCTCCTTGTTTTCAAAAAGCAGCTTTTCCGGAAGCCCGGCGTCCTCCCTGCCGAAAAACAGAAAGCACTTGTCGGGGTAGCTGACGTCGCTGTATGTATTCACCGCTTTTGTGGAGAAGTAGAAATACGCGCCGTCGTTCTTTGAGAAGAAGTCGTCCAGGCCGTCGTAGTAGGTGATGTCCAGATAGTGCCAGTAGTCGAGCCCAGCACGTTTCAGCTGCTTGTCGTCCGGGGTGAAGCCCATCGGACGTATCAGGTGGAGCCTTGCTCCGGTGACGGCGCAGGTGCGGGCGATATTGCCGGTGTTCTGGGGTATCTGAGGTTCTACCAGTACGATGTTGAGTTCCAAGTGGAGCGCTTCCTTTCGCGGGAAAAATTACTGCCGAAAACAGTACACTGTATATTGTAACATATTCTGCGGCATTTTTCAATAGTTTTTTCGCAGTGCAAAGCGTTTTCAACAAAAAACCGGGGAACTGTGCGGAAAAGTTGTTGTTAGTGCTCATTGACAGCAGTTTTAAACAGGAGTATAATAAAACACGTGTGGTCTGCCAAAAAGACAAAAGATAAACGGCAGGCAAAAAGGAAGGAAAATAATGTTCAAAAAATATGTAAGCGACCTGAAAGCCGAATTCAAGGGCTACAACGGAAAAAAGCTCACCCAGGACCTCATGGCGGGTCTGACCGTAGCCGCGGTAGCTTTGCCGCTTGCCCTGGCTTTCGGCGTAAGCTCCGGCGCGGACGCAGCCTCCGGACTTGTCACCGCGATCGTTGCGGGCATCGTTATCGGAATACTCTCCGGCGCGTCCTACCAGATCTCCGGACCTACCGGCGCGATGGCGGCTATTCTGCTGTCTGTCTCCGCAAAGTACGGCATCACCGGCGTGCTGACCGCAGGATTCATTTCAGGCGCGATACTCATTATCGCGGCGGTTTGCAGGGTCGGTAAGCTCGTAAGCTACCTGCCCGCTCCGGTCATCACCGGAATAACCTCGGGTATCGCTATAATCATCGCGCTGGGTCAGATCGACAATTTCTTCGGCACTCATTCGGTGGGCGAGAACCAGATAGCGAAGATAGGCTCCTATTTCAGCGGCACCGGAAACTTTAATCCCAACTGGTGGGCGGTGATGTTCGGCGGACTGGTCGTGCTGATAATGATAGTCTACCCGAAGAAGTGGAACGCCGTGGTTCCGTCGTCGCTTGTGGGAATAATCGTGGCGCTCATCGTGAACATGGTGTTCTTTGAGCAGGGGACTGTAGCCGAGGTCGGCGCTATCCCGAGCAGCCTCGTCACCGACGACAGCATAATCCGCAAGGGCTTTGACTTCGCGAATATAACCAACCTCATCATGCCGGCGGTGTCAATTGCGGCGCTGGGAATGATCGAGAGCCTACTGTGCGGCGCGAGCGCGGGCAAGATGAAGGGCGAGCGCCTTGACGCCAGCCGCGAGCTGATCGCGCAGGGAATCGGCAACATGGTTATCCCGCTGCTCGGCGGAGTTCCCGCCACTGCGGCTATTGCGAGAACCTCCGTTGCGATAAAGTCCGGCGGACAGACCAGACTTGTAAGCGTTTTCCATTCGGTTGTGCTTATTCTTTCGATGTTCCTGCTCGGCGGCGTTATGAGCCGTATCCCGATGGCTGCGCTTGCGGGCGTGCTGATGGTAACTGCCTTCAGAATGAACGACTGGGCGGCGATCAAGAGCATTTTTAAGAAGAAGTTCAAGTCCTCCATCTTACAGTATGTGCTGACGATGGTTTCCACCGTTGTATTCGACCTGACGGTCGCGATCGTTATCGGCGTTGTTGCGGCGATGATCGTTTTCGTTGTAAAGAGCTCCGAGCTTCGCGTTACTTCAAGCGATATCGACGAGGACAAGCTGAAGGGCAAGGTGCGTTCCGGCCATCACGAGGAATTCAAGGTGGTGTACGTTTCCGGACCGCTGTTCTTCGGAACTCAGGAGAAGCTGATAAATCAGCTCGAGGCGCTGGGCGGCAACCCGCAGGTGATACTCTCAATGCGCGGAGTTCCCACTGCGGACGATATTTCACTTTCAGAGCTTGAGCGGCTCTACAACACGCTCCGTGAGAAGGGCACGCAGATATCCTTCACCGGCGTGCAGACCGCGGTCAGCGAGATGATGGAAAGAGCGGGATTCCGCGAGCGTATCGGCGAAGAGCATTTCTACTGGGACGCCGTAGCGGCTATAAAGGCGCTGGAGGTTCGCGAGTACGGCTCGGACTACGCTGATTAAGCTGTGATTCAATATATAAAAAGTGGGAAAACACCAGTTTTCCCACTTTTAAGTTTATTCAGGAATTTGCAAATTCGTCAGACGTTAACTCCGAATGCGCGGCAGAGCGCTTCAAGTCCGCCCTGATATCCGGCGTGGCGGTACAGCTCGCCGATGACCAGCGCGGTTTCGATCGAGAAATCCTCGGTGAGGTCGTAGCGGAGAAGCTCCTCGTTAGTATCGGGGTTGTAAATGCGAATGAATGCATTGTTCACCTGACCGAAATTCTGGTTGCGTACCGCAGCGTCGTAAATGGTTACGGCGAACGTAATGCGGGAGATATTCTGCGGAACCTTGCTGAGGTCGATCTTTATTGTTTCATCGTCGCCGTCGCCCGCACCGTCGCGGTTGTCGCCGGTATGCTCAACTGAGCCGGAAGCATGCACGGTGTTTCCGTAGAACACGAAGTCGCCGTCGGACGTTACCTTGCCGTTGTCTCCGAGCAGGAACACCTCGGCGTCGAGGTCGAACTGAGAGCCGCTGTCGAACGCGTTGACGTCCCAGCCGAGACCCGCGTTTATCTTCGTCAGCCCGGGGTTGCTCTTTGTAAGTTCCACTTTCTGACCCTTGACCAGATTTACCATATTAATTACCTCTCTTTCATTTATGAAACGACCGTATGGTATTTATACAGCCGCATTGCGGCTTGCATATTTTTTAATCCATCGCGAAGCGATACCATGATTTACTCCGTTACCGGTTTGCCTTCGCGCGCCAGGCGCTCGCGCTCCGCCTGCGGGAGTCTGAGGTAGCTCGGCATGAGTGCCGCCGGGTCGATCAGCTCCTTGCCCTGCGCTGCGTAGCATACGCCGCTTCCGCGCTGGTAGCGCAGAATATAGGGAGCAAGCTCATATTTTTCCCCGGTGGACTTATGCGCAAGCTCTGCGCCGTCGCCTGCGAGTATTATCCTGCCGGACATGCCGGAAAGCTCCTGCGCAAGCTCCTCAAGACGTACCGCACGGTCGGCGCACTGACGTGTGATGATTCCGCCTTCGCTGCGGAATATCGCGTTGTAGACCTGCCCGCAGCGGGCGTCCATGCAGCAGACGATAGTGCCGTCAGTTCCGGTGAAATTGTACGCTATCGCTTCCAGCGAGGAGATACCCACGCACTTTTTCCCTGCGCCGTAGCACATTCCCTTAACGGTGGAAACCCCGATACGAAGTCCCGTGAACGACCCCGGACCAACTGTTACAGCGGCGGCGTCGAGGTCGGATACCTTCACGCCCGCGCATTTCAGCATGCTTTCCACCATCGGGAGCAGCGTCTGGGAATGCGTGTGCTTTGTATTCAGGAACTGTTCGGCGATTATCCTGCCGTCGCTGTCCATCAGCGCGCAGCCCGCCGATATCGCGGAGCTGTCTATGCCTAATATCATGTAGTCACTCCCTTTCAGCCGCTTAAAGGTACTGCTTTCCCTCAAGCTCGTTCCAGTAGGGCTTCAGCCCGCGGCTTTCCATATAGTGCGCGAAAGTTGTGCTGTTGTCGGCGGAAATGCGCGGCTCCGTCCACAGCGCGCCGCAGCCCTCGCAGATACGCACCGTATCCCCGGTCTGCTTCACCACAGCCCTGGAGATCTCATTGCTTCCGCACAGCGGGCAGACGATATGTCCGCATACCTTTATGCGGCGCTCGTTCTCGCCGGTCTTTTCAATGCGTATCTTCATTATGGTGCGGGAGCTGTCTCCGGCAAGCTCCTGCTCCAGACCTTCGATGTTCTCGCTCCACTCCGCCGCGATGATGCCTCCTCGGTCGAGGTAGTCGAGGAAACCTATAGCGTAGAGGTCGTCGTAGCTGTCGATACGGTACAGATCGAAGTGGAACAGCGGCAGCCGTCCTTCGGTGTATTCGTTGACCAGCGCGAAGGTCGGACTGGTTACGGGGTCGGTGATACCCAGCGCAGCGGCAAGCCCCTTTGTGAAGGTGGTCTTTCCCGCGCCCATGTCGCCTTCGTAAAGTATGATGTCTCCCGCTCGGAGCTGCGTGGCTATTTCCGCGGAAATACGCGCGGTGTCCTCCGGGCTGCGGGAGATGTATTCAACGTATTCTTCCATCAGAACAGACCGGTGATCCTTCCGTCTGCGTCAACGTCGATGTTGTCGGCGGCGGGAACCTTCGGAAGTCCCGGCATTGTCATAACGTCGCCGGTGTAGACTACCACGAAGCCTGCGCCCGCAGACGCTCTCACGTCGCTGACGCTGATGCTGAAATGCTCCGGCCTGCCGAGCTTTGTCGGGTCGTCGGACAGGGAATACTGCGTCTTTGCAACGCAGACCGGAACTCTGTCAAGACCGAGGCTCTCGATCTCCTTTATTGCCTTGTCGGCCTTTGCGGTGTAGTTAACGCCGTCTGCGCGGTAGATCTCCTTTGCGATGACGTCAAGCTTTTCCTTGATGGACAGCTTCTCATCGTAGAGGGGCTTGTATTCGCTCCTGGTGCTCTCGATGGTCTCAACGACCGCGTTCGCAAGCTCGATTCCGCCGTCGCCGCCCTTGAGGAACACATCTGAGAACGCCACCTTTGCGCCGTGATCCTCGCAGTACTTCTTAACGACTGCGATCTCAGCTTCGGTGTCGGTGTAGAAGTGGTTTATAGCAACTACGACGGGCACGCCGAACTTCTTGAGGTTGTCAATGTGAACGCCAAGGTTCACGATACCCTTTTCGAGTGCTTCAACGTTTTCCTTTGTGAGGTCGGGCTTTGCAACGCCGCCGTTGTACTTCAGCGCGCGGATAGTCGCTACGAGCACGGTGCAGTCAGGCTTTAATCCGGCGCAGCGGCACTTTATGTCGAAGAACTTCTCAGCGCCGAGGTCTGAGCCGAATCCTGCTTCGGTGATGGTGTAGTCAGCGAGCTTGAGCGCAAGCTTGGTGGCTCTTACGGAGTTGCAGCCGTGCGCGATATTCGCGAATGGACCGCCGTGGATAAGCGCAGGGTTGCCCTCGAGAGTCTGCACGAGGTTCGGGTTGATGGCGTCCTTGAGGAGCGCGGTCATGGCGCCGACAGCCTTGAGGTCGCGGGCGTAAACCGGCTCGCCGGAGTAGGTGTAGGCAACTAGGATATTTCCTAGGCGCTTCTTTAGATCTTCAAGGTCGGAAGCGAGGCAGAGGATAGCCATGATCTCGCTTGCAACGGTGATGTGGAAGTGATCCTCACGCGGGATACCATTGACCTTGCCGCCCATGCCGATAACGATGTTGCGGAGGGCTCTGTCGTTCATGTCGAGGCAGCGCTTGAAAAGTATCCTGCGGACGTCGATACCCAGCGCGTTGCCCTGCTGGATATGGTTATCCATAAGAGCCGCGAGGAGGTTGTTAGCCGATGTGATGGCGTGCATATCTCCGGTGAAGTGCAGGTTGATGTCCTCCATGGGAACTACCTGAGCGTATCCGCCGCCTGCGGCACCGCCCTTGATTCCGAACACCGGACCGAGGGACGGCTCACGCAGAGCCAGGATAGCCTTTCTGCCGGTCTTGTTCATGGCTTCGCAGAGACCTACCGAAGTGGTGGTCTTGCCCTCGCCCGCCGGAGTAGGATTGATCGCGGTAACGAGTATCAGCTTTCCGTCGGGCTTGTCTGCGAGGCGGTTGAACAGGTTCTGGTTCAGCTTTGCCTTGTAGTGGCCGTACTGCTCTACTTCGTCCTCCTCAATGCCGAGGTTCGCGGCTATCTCGCCGATCTTCTTCATTTTCGCCTGCTGAGCGATCTCAATATCTGTAAGCATTTTATGTCCTCCGTAATTTACATCAGCGTGAGCTGAGTTATGTCCTCGTCAGTAGCCGTTCCCGCAGAGGGTATCGACTTTATGCGCAGCGACTCGATGTCCTTAACGCCGCTCTGTTCCGCGGGATAAGCCCCAGCAAGCTCCGCCTTTGTAAGGCGCATTACCTGCACGCCCTGGGTGTCGCGCGCTGCCTTCGGGAGCACCAGCGCGGTGTTGAACGCCAGCGCCTTTCCGGCGGTCGAGCGCAGCACGAAATCCGAATCCTGCTTTATCAGGAACATTCCGACAAGCTCCGAAAGGTCGGAGTACGCGCCGGAAAGCTTGCGGCGCTTGGTCTTGGTCTCGTAGCTTGACAGCGGTACCTTCGCGCACTTGCCGTTCCTGTAGAACGTTACGAGCGTTTCGCTGTAGTCCTCCGTCACCGCCATGAAGATTATGCTCTCGCCGTCGTCAAATCCGAGCTTCGCGGGGATATAGTCGCCCATTACGCTCGCCTTGGTCTCGTCGAAATCGGTGCAGCGGGTCTTGTAGACCTGGTGCATGTCGGTGAAGAACAGCAGTTCCGCGCCGCCATTGACCTCGCCGGACCAGATTATCTCGTCGTTTTCCTTGAGCTTGTGCTGATTGCTCATTCTCAGAGACTGCGGCGTTATCTTCTTGAAGTACCCCTCCCGGGTCAGGAAGATGTTCACAGGACCCAGCTTCACCGGCTCCTCCGCAATGTCCGCGGATTCCTCCACGTCGTAGAGGAACATCGTGCGGCGGGGTTGACCGTATTTCTTGGAGATCTCCCGCAGCTCGTCGATTATCAGCTTGTTGACGCGGTTTTCATTGCCGAGGATATCCTCCATGTCGGCGATCTCCTTTTCAAGGTCGGCGGTCTCCTGGGTGCGCTTTAGGATATACTCGCGGTTGATGTGGCGCAGCTTGATTTCAGCAACGTACTCCGCCTGCACCTCGTCGATGCCGAACCCTATCATCAGGTTGGGAACTACCTCGGATTCCTCGTCGGTCTCGCGGATAAGCTTTATCGCATAGTCGATGTCGAGCAGTATCTTCTTGAGACCGTTGAGCAGGTGGAGCTTTTCCTTCTTCTTTTTCAGGTCGAAGGCTACGCGGCGCTTTACGCAGTTCCGGCGGAATACCGTCCACTCGTTCAGTATCTCGTAAACGCCCATTACGCGGGGAGTTCCGTTTATCAGCACGTTGAAGTTGCAGTTGAAGTTATCCTGTAACGGAGTCAGCCTGAACAGCTTGTTCATAACCGCGTCGGGGTCCTGACCCTTCTTGAGGTCGAACGCCAGCCGCAGACCGGAAAGGTCGGTTTCGTCGCGGACATCGGAAATTTCCTTCAGCTTGCCTTCCTTAACGAGGTCGACTACCTTGTCGATTATAGCCTCGATGGTGGTCGAGGGCGGTATCTGAGTGACCTCGATACAGCGCGCGTCCGGGTCGTAGCTGTACACGGCGCGTACTTTCACCGCGCCAAGTCCGGTGCGGTATATCTTGTTCATCTCCGCCTCGTCGTAGACGATGTAGCCGCCGCCAGGGAAATCCGGGCCTTTCAGCGTGGAAAGGGCGTCGTGCTCCGGGTCCTTCATGAGGGCTATAGTGGTTTCGCAAATCTCGCTGAGATTGAACGAGCAGATGTTGCTCGCCATTGATACGGCAAGTCCGAAGTTGCTGTTGACCAGCACCGCGGGGTATCTCACCGGGAAAAGGCTCGGCTCCAGCATGGTGTTGTCGTAGTTCGGCGCCATATCTACGGCTTCCTTGTCTATCTCGGCGAAAAGCTCGGCGCTTATCGGTTCGAGCTTCGCTTCGGTGTATCGCGAAGCCGCATACGCCATATCGCGGGAGTACGCCTTGCCGAAGTTGCCCTTGCTGTCAACATATGGGTGGAGAAGCGCTTCGTTTCCGCGCGCGAGTCTTACCATTGTTTCGTAGATGGCGGCGTCGCCGTGGGGATTGAGCCGCATGGTCTGACCGACTATGTTCGCGGACTTGGTGCGGTTTCCGGTCAGCAGACCCATCTTGTACATCGTATAGAGCAGCTTGCGGTGAGATGGCTTGAAGCCGTCTATCTCCGGCAGCGCACGGCTGACGATAACGCTCATCGCATAGGGCATGTAGTTCTCCTCAAGGGTGCTCACGATGTCCTTCTGCTCGACTATTCCGCTGCCCTCGATGTAAGCCCAGGCTATGGGGGAGCTTAACTTCCTGGGCTGCTTCTTTGGAGTGTTTTTCTTCAAATCTATCTTCCTTTATCGTGGAATTAACTGATATCAGCGGCGGCAAGGTACCTGCTGCCGTTTTCCTTGATGAACCGCTTGCGCCCTTCAAGGTCGTTGCCGAGGAGCACGTCGAACATCTCGCGGGTAGCCTCCAAATCGGTGGGGTTGACCTTTATAAGGCGGCGGGTGTCTGGGTTCATGGTGGTGAGGCTCATCATGTCGGGGTCGTTCTCGCCAAGACCTTTGCTTCGCTGTATGGTGTACTTCGCGTCGCCTATCATGCCGAGTATCTTGGTTTTTTCCGGCTCGGTGTAGGCAAAGTAGGTGCGGTCCTTCGTGTTTATCTCGTACAGCGGGGATTCCGCGATGTAGACGTAGCCCTTCTCGATAAGGGTGGGGCAAAGCTCCTGTATCATCGTGAGTATCAGCGTGCGTATCTGGAATCCGTCCTCGTCGGCATCGGTGCATATCACGATTTTGTTCCAGCGCAGGTTGTCGAGGTTAAACGTGGATATCTGCTTGTTCGCCTTGGTCTTGACCTCCACGCCGCAGCCCAGAACCTTGATGAGATTCGTTATTATCTCGCTCTTGAATATCTTGTCGTAGCTTGCCTTGAGGCAGTTCAGTATCTTACCGCGAACCGGTATCACCGCCTGGAACTCTGCGTCCCTGGCGAGCTTTACCGAGCCCAGCGCCGAATCACCCTCCACGATGTAGACCTCGCGGCGGGAAACGTCCTTGCTGCGGCAGTCCACGAACTTGTCGATACGGTTGGTGAGGTCGAGCGTGCCGGTGAGCTTCTGCAGCGTGCTCTGACGCACTTTGTCGGCGTTCTCGCGGGAGCGCTTGTTTATCAGCACCTGGGTGCCTATCTTCACGGCTTCGTCCGGATTCTCAAGGAAGTATACCTCGAGCTGATGCTTGAGCCATTCGGTCATGGCTTCGGTTATGAACTCGTTGGTGACGGCTTTCTTGGTCTGGTTTTCGTAGCTCGCTTGGGTCGAGAAGTTGTTCGAGATGAACACCAGGCAGTCCTCAATGTCCTCCCACTTTATGCTCTTTTCGCCCTTGTTGTACTTGTTTCCGTTTTTGAGGTACCCGTCTATCTGCGACAGGAACGCCTTCTGGAGCGCCTTCTGCGGGCTTCCGCCGTGCTCCAGCCAGCTTGAGTTGTGGTAGTGCTCGATGACGTTCACGCGGTTGGAAAAGCAGCAGGCGCACGAGAGCTTGACCTTGTACTCCGGTTTATCTTCGCGGTCGCGGCCGCGGCGCTCCGTCTCCCAGAAAACGGGCGTGGTCAGCGCGCCCTCTCCGGCCAGCTCGGTCACATAGTCCACGATGCCGTTTTCGTAGAGGAACTCCTGCGTCTCGAATTTCCCGCCCACCTCATTGCGGAAGCGGAAGGTGATGCCCGCGTTGACGACCGCCTGTCGGCGCAGCACGTCGGTAAAATACGACGCGGGGATATTGATATCAGTAAACACGTCGAGATCGGGCAGCCAGCGCGTGAGCGTGCCGGTCCTCTTGCCGCGGTCAGTCGGCTCGATCTTCAGCTCCTCGCCCTTTTTGCCGGTGATCTGCCCGCGCTCAAAGTGGAGGGAATATTTGTTCCCGTCGCGCCAGACGGTCACATCCATATAGCGCGAGGCGTACTGCGTCGCGCAGGCGCCGAGGCCGTTGAGGCCGAGGGAATATTCATAGTTGTCGCCGTCGAGATTGTTGTACTTGCCGCCGGCGTAGAGCTCGCAGTACACGAGCTCCCAGTTGTAGCGCTTTTCCTTGGGGTTCCAGTCCACGGGACAGCCGCGCCCGTTGTCCTCCACCTCGATGCTGCCGTCGGCGTAATGCGTGAGCGTGATGACCTTGCCGTGCCCCTCGCGCGCCTCGTCGATGGAGTTCGAGAGGATCTCGAACACCGCGTGCTCGCAGCCGTCCAGTCCGTCCGAGCCAAAGATAACGCCCGGGCGCTTGCGCACGCGCTCCGCGCCCTCGAGTAGGGAAATGCTCTCGTTGCCGTAATTCTTTCCTGCCTTTGCCATTTGTCTTCTCCGTTTCCATAGGATACTATTCCTTGTATATTATAGCCGCTCCGTCCCACAATAGCAAGTGTTTTGATGCGCTCCCGCGCCGCGTCCCGCGCTTGTTAAAAACTCGCGCAGCATTCTCAAATAGTTTTCGTATCGGTCAAAAAATAATCGAGCGTCAACCTGTAAATTTCTTGTAAAATCAAGGTTATTCACAGTTTCCACAGAGTTATCCACATTCATTATGTCAACACAAAATCACGCAAAAAATGCGCTTTTCTCTCCCCTTCGACCTCTTGCAATGTGCGCGCAGGTGTGCTACCATAGGCGCAGAAAATCCGCGTGCGCTCCATTCCGCACACAGGCAAGGAGGACCCATTCCATGCAGGCATTTGAATTTTACTGCCCGACTAAGATCTATTTCGGCAAGGGCGCGGAGGCAAAGGTCGGCGAGGCGGTCAAGCATTTCGGCGGCACGAAGGTCTTTATCGTCTACGGCGGCCACAGCGCCGTGAAGAGCGGGCTTATCGCACGCATCGAGCAGACGCTCACCGACGCAGGGCTTGAGCACATGAGCTTCGGCGGCGTGCAGCCCAACCCGCGCCTGTCCCACGCGCGCGAGGGCGTGCAGAAGGCGCTCGCCTTCGGCGCGGACTTCATTCTCGGCGTCGGCGGCGGCAGCGTGATGGACACGTCCAAGGCCATCGCCCACGGCGTTGCCAACCCCGAAACGGACATCTGGGATTTCTGGAGCAAGAAGGCGGCGCTCACCAAAACGAGCAAGCTCGGCGCGGTGCTGACCATCTCCGCCGCCGGCAGCGAGACGAGCGACAGCGCCGTGCTCACGAACGATGAGACGACGCTCAAGCGCGGTCTGAACACCGATCTGCAGCGTCCGCTCTTCGCCATCATGGACCCCGAGCTGACCTATACGCTCCCGCGCTATCAGGTCGGCTGCGGCGTGGTGGACATCATGATGCACACGCTTGAGCGCTATTTCAACCCCGGCCATCCCTCCAACCGCATGACCGACGAGATCGCCGAGGGCCTGCTGCGCACGGTGATCGACGCGGGCCGCGTCGCCATGCAGGACAGTCACAATTATGACGCTATGAGCGAGATCATGTGGGCCGGCTCCCTCTCGCACAACAACCTCACGGGCCTCGGCGGCGTGAAGGACTTCTCCGTGCACCAGTTCGGTCACGAGCTCTCCGGTATGTTCGACGCCGCGCACGGCGCGACGCTCTCGGTCATGTGGCCGCAGTGGGCGCGCTATGTGGTGGACACCGATCCCGCGCGCTTCGCGCACTACGGCGAGGCCGTTTGGCGCCTTACCCGCAAGGACGGCGAGAGCGACCGTGACCTTGCCCTCCGCGCCATCGACACGACCGAGGAGTTTTTCCGCTCCATTGATATGCCGACCACCTTCACCGAGCTCGGCATCGGCATGCTCAGCGAGGAGCATCTGCGCGAGCTTGCCGAGCGCTGCACCTTCTTTCACACCCGCGTTGTCGGCAAGTTCTGCCCGCTCGATTACGACGGCATCCTCGCCGTCTATCGCATGGCAAACAAGTAAACCGCACTGAGAAAGGCGTGCCGGACGGCACGCCTTTCCTTTTTTCATCTCTTCAAAATGCCCAGCAGACCGCGCTTGAGGATCTGCCCGCCCGCCGAGATGAGCTGCGTCTCGATCTTGGACTGGAGCCGTTCGGCCTTTTTCTTTGCCGCGGCAGCCTCACGCTCGCGCTGCCGCTCGAGCTTTTTCTGCTCGGCCTCGGCGGCCCTCTCCGCCCTCCGGCGCGCCTCGTCCTCCAGCTTTTGTGCGCGGCGGCGCTCCTCATCCTCTAACTTCTGCGCGCGCCTGCGCTCCTCGTCCTCTAACTTCTGGCGGCGCTTTTCCTCGGCGGCCTCCTCCTTGGCGCGCTGCTTCTCCTGCTCCGCAGCCAGCCTTTCCTGCGCGAGGCGGTCCTCCTCCTGCTGCTTTTGCAGCGCCGCGGCATCCGCCTGCTCGGTCAGCACCTCGTAGGCAGAGAGATTGTCCGCCGCGTCGTCGTACTTCTCCATGCCGTCATGCAGCATGGTCTTCATGCGCGCCATCGGCTCGGGCAGGCCCATAAGGCTCTGCGGGCAGACGATCTTTGTGCGCTGCACGATGGTCGGCACGCCCTGTTCATCTAAAAACGAGGTCAGCGCCTCGCCGACACCCAGCTCCATAATGGCATCCTCCGCGCGGAAGGCGGGACTGGCGCGGAACGCCTGCGCCGCGACGCGCACAGCCTTGAGCTCGGCGGGCGTATAGGCGCGCAGCGCGTGCTGCACGCGGTTGGAGAGCTGCGCGAGCACCGCGTCGGGAATGTCGCTCGGGCTCTGCGTCACGAAGAACACGCCCACGCCCTTCGAGCGGATGAGCTTAACGGTCTGCTCGATCTTCTGCACGAGGACCGCCGGCGCGTCGCGGAAGAGCGTGTGCGCCTCGTCGAAGAAGAACACCAGCTTGGGCTTTTCCAGATCGCCCGCCTCGGGCAGGCTCTCAAACAGCTCCGAGAGCATCCACAAAAGGAAGCTCGCGTAGAGCGTCGGGTTCTGCACCAGCTTCACGCAGTCGAGCACGTTGACCATGCCGCGGCCGTCCGCGTCGGTGCGCATCCAGTCATAGATGTCGAGCGGCGGCTCGCCGAAGAAGAGGTCGCCGCCCTGCTGCTCGAGCGGCAGCAGCGCGCGCAGGATCGCCGCGACGGACTGCGGCGTGATGTTGCCGTAGGTCATCATGTACTCCGCGCGGTGCTCACTGACGTAGTTCAGCATGGCGCGCAGGTCCTTGAGATCGAGGAGCAGCAGCCCCTTGTCATCCGCGATGCGGAACATGATGTGCAGGATGCCCTCCTGCGCGGGCGTGAGGCCGAGGATGCGGGACAAAAGCTCAGGCCCCATGTCGCTCACTGTCGCGCGGACGGCGTGGCCGCCGGTCTGATAAATGTCCCAGAAGGTCGCGGGATAGCCCTTGTAGGCAAAGCTGCCGCGCAGACCGAAGCGGTCGATGCGCTTTTCCATGCCCTCGCTGCTCACGCCGGGGGCGCAGATGCCCGCGACATCGCCCTTGACGTCGCACAGGAACACCGGCACGCCCGCGTCGGAAAAGCTTTCGGCCATCACTTTCATCGTGATGGTCTTGCCCGTGCCGCTCGCGCCCGCGATCAGGCCGTGGCGGTTGCACATATTGAGCGCAAGCTCCACGCGCGCGCCGTCCGCAAGTCCCATGTAGATCTTACCGTTTTCGTACATCGTGCCATCCTCCGTTGTTTGATTCGATGGCAACATTATAGAATATCGTGCGGCGCGGCGCAAGAGAAAAGCGCGGCCCCGCCGCGCTTTTTCCCTATCCCATCAGCATCAGCACCACGCCGTACACGACGCTCGCGAGCGTGCCGAACACGATCACCGGCCCGGCGATCAGGAACATCATGGCCGCCATGCCAGTGACGAATCCCTCTGGTTGTGTCAAGATAGACATACAGTTTTTTCGGAATTTTTTCAGCTGCCTCCAAAGTGGGGGGCGCTTATTGTTTTAGCTTGCCGTTACAAATTCAAACCCGCTCGAAGTACGCATATCTATCTCAATCTCTCCTGAAGGGTACACACGAACCCGCTCTACAAAATTTCTAATTATTTCCGGATCATAATCTTTAAGCAGGATGATCTGATCTGCTGTTCTTTTTCCCGCCGCAAGATTACCTCGAGACTCAAAGTGCTCTACCAGAAGCCGCTTGATCTCTTCAGCTCTACTTGAGAGTCTTGCCAGCTTCTCTGAATCTGTCTTCTGGATATCAGCAAATTTCTCTCTGCTTATGCTACCCGCTCGGTATTGCTCATATAGTTCAGCCTTTCTACTTTGGAGCCGTCTTGTCATATTGGTGTTAGCATCAAGTTCCGTTTGAATACTTGAAACGTTTCGTTTGACCTACTATTCAATTAAACCGACAAATTCATGAACTAGATCATCTCTTCAACAAACAGTTCAGGATGGTTGATAATGTCACCGTGGCCGAAGTCTGAGAAACAGCGCACCGTCAGCTTTGGATAAACCTTCCGCAGCTTCTGGATGGCTTTCTTCATATGGCCCTCTTTTTCTCCGTACCAGCATGCAACTTTCGCATCAAGCTGTACAGGGAAGTCGGTACGATAGAGATAAAGCCCCGCCTCCCATGTA
>ERZ825525.1845-NODE-1845-length-15880-cov-4.110458_pt1 | contig 15880 bp, 17 predicted proteins | sample MGYA00519930_ERZ825525 | MGnify/ENA primary metagenome ERZ825525 (study PRJEB31778, sample SAMEA3449203) | human gut metagenome | biome: human gut; feature: human-associated habitat; material: faeces | place: United Kingdom | collected 2010/2012 ... | reverse complement strand
TGAGGGCAGGCTTCAGGTCGACAAAAGCCTCGTACCTGTGTTTTTTCATATCGCCCAGATGGCTCGAGGCGCTGAGGGTCAGCGGCCCGCTGATGCCGAAATGGGTGAACAGCATCTCGCCCTGCTCCTCGAAGATGGCCTTGCCGTCCTCGTGGAGGGTGAGCGTCACGTTCTTGAGGGCGAGGCCCATCATCTTTTTGCAGTCGGCGTCGTGGCTGACGAGGCTGACGAGGCTGGGCACAGGCTCCACGAGGGTGTGGCCCGCCTGCTGGGCCAGCTTGTAGCCGTCGCCGGTGGAACCGGTGGTGGGGTAGCTCAGGCCGCCTGTCGCCACCAGCACGGCGTCCGCCCTGTACTCCCGGCCCGAGGTGCCCCGCACGCCCACACAGCGGCAGGCCGGGCCGGGCTTTTTCTTCTTGGGGTGGCGGGGATTTTCCGGCGCGGCGGGCGCTTCCTCCGGCTGGGCCAGCGGCTCCAGCAGCAGCTTTTTTGCCCCGTCGCGGACGATGTCCGCCCCCTCGGCGTACCGCAGAAGGGCCTGCCGGATCTCTTCGGCCTTGTCTGACACCGGGAACACCCGGCGTCCCCGCTCCACCTTCAGCTCCACCCCGAGCGACTCGAACAGCTCCATCGTCTTGGCGGGCGGGAACGCCCCCAGCGACGAGAACAGAAAGCGGGGGTTCGTCCGCACATGGTGCAGAAATTCCTCTGCGGTGCAGTCGTTGGTGACGTTGCAGCGGCCCTTGCCGGTGACGAGGATCTTCTGGGCCGGCTTTTCCATATGTTCCAGCACCGTCACCTCATGCCCCTGCCGCAGGGCCGCACCCGCCGCCATCAGGCCGGCCGCACCGCCGCCTATCACTAAGACCTTCATCCTTCGTTTCCTCCGCTTTTCCTTCATTTCATACTGATACGAGTTTATCATACCAGAATCGACGTCCAAAAGCAATGCATCACCGTCCGCATTTTTCAGCTGGGCTGAACTGCCTGCTGCAGCGGCGCTGTTTTGGAAGACCGCGATAAAAAAGCAGGTACAGTTTTCCACTGCACCTGCCCGGGAATTTCTGCTTATTTCATGGCCTTCACAGGGTCGAGATACCGGCCATCCTGCATGATCTCCAGATGGATGTGACTCTCCTCGGCGCACTCACAGCTCACGCTGCCCACCTTGCCGATGGTCTGCCCGGCCGAGACGGTATCGCCCTTTTTCACCTTGGCGTCCGCCGTGCCGCAGACCCGCCAGACCCTGCCGGATTCGTCCTCGATGGCGACCACGGGGCCCCACTTGTCGTCGGTGCCCGTCTCCACCACCTTACCCGCCGCCGGGGCGGCTACCTCTGCGCCCTTTTCGGCGGCGTAATCCACGCCGTTGTGGGTGCGCCAGTCTCCCAGCGTCTTGCTGTAGACCAGCTCATCGCCGCTGTAGCTGTTCAAGACGCGCCCCGAGACAGGCTGCGTGGAGGCAGGCGCAGCCGAACTGCTGGCAGGCGAGGACTCGGTTTGCAGCGCGGAGGGTTCGCGCACCGAACCAGACCCAGACTGCGCCCCAGAAGAGGATGCAGCTCCACCGGAGGAGCTGCGGGCTTCGGGCACATTGGCCACGCTGTTTGCGGCGGGTGCGGTCTGCTGCTGCCATTCGGCGTCCTCCTCTCCGGCGAGGCCGGGTGATGTGCGGATGCCCTCGTCGATGCCGGGGGCAGTGCTGGACGGGCTGCGCACCGCGTCCAGATCTTTCTTCAGCTCCTTGCGCACTGTGCGCACGGCCCACACTCCGGCCGCTGCCGCCGCCAGCAGGCAGGCGGTGAGCACCAGTGCAAAGGCCTTGTCCCGCAAAAACTTTCTGAATTGCTCCATCGTTCGTTACTCCAATCCATCTTTGTGTACGGAATCGTTTCTTTGGTGGTAGTTTGGAGCGATGGAGCGGGGTTTATTCATAAGGACGCAAAAAGGCCCCGGCGGACCGGGGCCTAACGAGTTCATGATTCAGTGGGCGGGCATTGCTGCGGCTGAGACTCAATCCTTATTATACTCCGGATTCGCTACAGCAGTGGTCTGGAAGAGAGCGACCATGTACTTCTTACCGCCAACTTCGCCGGTCGCAATGGCAACATAACTTTTGTCACCCGCAATCCAATTAGGCACCCTCTGACCAACCCACTCTGTGTCAGGAGGATTGATGGGAGTTTCGGAAGTTATCAGCTGATCTGCATAGTAAATGTTCTTACTGTTGCTTGCAGACAGCGCTGCGCTAATATCGGCAAAGCCATACCCATACAGCGGCGAACCATCACCAATGTTTGCTTTAGTAAACTGCTTTGCCCAATCCTTCAGCTTCAGCCATGCAGCGTCATTTTCCATAACTTTTCTGCGCACATCATCGAAGTCCTTGGCGTCTTTAAAATCGATCTTCTTGCCGGCCTCATCCACGATCTTCACCAGTGCCTCTACCTGAGCCTGCAATTTTTCATCGCCCTTTTCGAAGGTAGTATCCACACCATAGATCTTCGCCCAGTCATTCAGTGCGTCGACCATCGTCACGGTAGCAGCACTGTTGTTGCAGCCCGTCAGGACGGACAGCGCCAGCACGCCCGCGAGGGCAGCGGCGAGAACCTTTTTGAACAGTTTCATTCGAAAACCCTCCTCAATAAAAATAAGCTTTGTGTGATGCTGCCGCAAACATCGTCCGCCGCATCACCACACAAATTTTACCCCCCCCCCCCGGCATCCTGTCAACCTTTTCCTCGATTTTTGGCAAATCGCACAGTTATCATGATTCAAAGCAGGCATTCTGACAAAAAAGAGCCGCCGTGCAAACGCTCTGCACGGCGGCTTCCTTATTTTTTATGCAGCACAATCCGGGAAGTTTACGACCGTGATCTCTGCCACAGCCTTTTCGACGGTCTGCAAAATACGCTCTATCTTTTCTATCGTATCTGCCGACAGAATGACCTCACCGCACTGTTCACACTTCATACAGGGAACATTTTTGATGACAACGACACAGTTCTTTAGCTGTACGGTGTGGATAGTCGTGCCGGGCTTCATCTCGCCCTTGCAGAAAAAGCAGGTCATGTTCATTCCCCTTTCTTTCTTCGCTCTGTATAGGAGACATTCCAGTGCTCGAGGTCTGGCCAATAAGCTGTCAGTATCCATAATGCCTCCTCATGGATACCGCACACTACATGGAGCCAACGGCCAGCCAGATTCACGCCCAGCACCAGACACGACGGACATCGGTAGTCGTCCGGGCGATATTCAATGATTTTTCCGCTCTGGATGGCCTGACGAATATCCGCCAAGCGGATACCCCGCTCATAAAGCCGAGCCTGAGAGTGAGCAGTCAGGAATATCCGCCCACCACTGGATAGTGTGCGCAGGTTTTCAATCGTCAATTCCACGCTCTGCCGGCCTTCTTTCGTTTTCTTTTATTATAGCATTCCCCTCTCATCCCGTCAATCATCGTGCAAAAAGCCCCCATCCAGCGTACCGGACGAGGGCCAAAAGAAGCACTTTAGTTGTTGCGGCTGCGGCTGTTCATGCCCAGCAGGCGGACGACGTACAGGAAGATGTTGATGAAGTCCAGATAGAGGGTCAGTGCGCCGTAGATGGAAGCCTTCTCGGCCATCTCGGCGTCGCCTGCGTAGTAGGCGTAGATCTGGCGCAGCTTCTGGGTGTCGTAGGCGGTGAGCAGCATGAACACCACCAGACCGATGCCGCAGTAGAGCACCGAGGCACCAAAGCCAAAGCCGAAGAGCGCGCCCACGAGGCTGGTGACGATCATGGCCACCAGAGCCATCATCAGGCGGGGACCCCAGCCGGTGAGGTCCTTATGGGTGGTGGTGCCGTACACAGCCATAAGGCCGAAATAGACCGCCGTGGCGAGGAAGGCCATGACCAGAGTGCCCACCGAGAAGAGCAGGAAATAGTAGCTCAGCACCATGCCGTTGAGGATGGCGTAACCAAAGAATGCGGCCCGCGCCCCGTCGATAGACATCCTCTGCACCCGGGCGCTGAGCATGAACACCAGCGCCAGCTCGGCGATGGTAAGCAGGAAGTAGAGGGAATCGACCAGATAAATGAGCGGCGTGGTCGCCGTGATATAGGCCATTGCGAAGGTGACGAGCAGGCCGCCGGCCATCCAGCGGTAGGTGCGGGTCATATAGTCCGATGCGCTCATCGAAGGCTCCGCATAGCCGCGGTCATAGTTGTTGTAATCCATAGGGAATCCTCCATTCAAAATCAGGGCGTCGGCCTCGGCCTTGCCCCGGTCTACAAAATATAGTATACTGCATAGAAATGAACGATTCATGAAAAAGGCTGTGATATTTGATGTCCCTCGGACTTTATCTGCATATTCCCTACTGTTTTTCCAAATGCCGGTACTGCGATTTCTACTCTGCCCCCGGCCAGCGCGGCGTGCCCCGCGCCTATGTGGACGCTCTGCTGCGGGAGCTTTCCCGCTTTGCGCCGGACGCCCCCCTGCGGCCGGACACCCTTTATTTCGGCGGCGGCACCCCCAGCCTCCTCGCCCCCGCCGACGCTGCCCGCCTCATCGACGCCGCCCAGCCCCTGCCGGGGGCAGAGATCACGCTGGAAGCAAACCCCGAGACGGTGACGGAGGCGTCCCTCCGGGCGTTCCGCGCCGCAGGCGTCAACCGCATCTCCTTCGGCGTCCAGTCGGCCCGGGACAGCCAGCTCAAGACGCTGGGCCGCCCCCACACCGCAAAGCAGGCCCGTGCGGCTTTTGCCGCCGCACGCCGGGCCGGTTTCGAGAACATCAGCGGCGACATCATGCTGGCCCTGCCCCATTATACGCAGGCCGAATTCGACGAGACGCTGGAGCTTATCGAGGAGGGCGGCGCGACGCACATTTCGGCCTACCTCTTAAAGATAGAGCCGGACTCTGCCTTTGGCCGGACGCCCCCCGAGGGTCTGCCCACCTCCGACGAGGCGGCGGACTTCTACCTCTACGCCGTCGAGCAGCTGGAGCACCACGGGTATCTGCAGTACGAGATCTCGAACTTTGCCCGCCCCGGCTATGAGGGAAAGCACAACCTCATCTACTGGGACTGCGGCGACTATCTGGGCATCGGCCCTGCGGCCCACTCCTGCATGGGCGGCAAACGGTTCTACTACCCGGCCGACACCGAGGCTTTCCTGCGGGACGAGGCCGCGCCGGTCATGGACGGCGGCTGCGGGGCGGAAGATTATCTCATCTTACAACTCCGCCTCCGCAAGGGCCTGAACCTCGACGAATACAAAAAACGCTATGGCAGGGAGCTTTCCACCGCACAGCGGGCTTTCGTGCAAAACTGTGTGAAGAGCGGCTACGCCAGCTTCGACGGCCGCACCCTCGCCCTCACCCCCGCCGGGCTTATCGTGCAGAACAGCATCCTCGCCGAGCTGTTGTGAGCCTCAGTGGAGGGCAAAGCTCAGGGCCGCCAGCACAAAAATGCCAACGATGTCGGTGATGCGGCCCACCCGCTGCATCGAGTAGTACCAGTCGGTCGGCTCGCCGCCGGATACCTCCAGCCCGTGGCGGAGATTCCAGAACAGCAGCGGGAAGCGGAGGTCCAGAAACAGCAGCAGCGCCAGCGCCCCCATCGGCAGCAGGAAAGCCACGCTGCCCCGGGTCTCCCGCCGTCCGCCGACGGCCACATTATAGAGCCAGCCGCAGCTGGGCCAGAGGTCATCTTTCTGGTATTCGCCATTGACGATGACCTTCACCTCGTCGGCCAAGTCCCCGTCGTCCTCCCGCCAGAGGATGGCGTCCCCGGGGTCGCCCAGCGCGCTCCCGGCAAAGATAAGCGCCCCGTCCTGATAGAGCTTTACCTCTGCGCTGTCCTTCGCCTCGATGCGGTAATGCCTCGTCTCTCCGTCCAGCGTGAACGCCGCCTCGGCTTCGCTCTCCGTCCCGGAGAGCTGCAGGGTGTAGGACGCATAGGCATCCTTGCCCGAAAAGCTGCCGTCTGCCTGCCGGTACAAAAAGGCGTCCCGCAGCCAGACCCCCGGGCGGAGAGCGGCGAAGAGGTAGACGCCAAGCAGTACGAGACAGACGATCCAGCAGGTGCTCGTCTGCATTTTGTGGAAGATCGATCCTTTCATACAGCTTTCTCCTTGACAATCCACGTTAAAACGCATATACTAGAAATACAAAAGGTGCTACCCCAAAAACGGCTAGCTCCTTACCATACGCGAGCAAAAAAGATTGACCGGCATACTTGGGGAAGTAGGTGGCGGTCAGTCTTTTTTGTTTTTATGATCTTTGTCGTCATGGCTGATTTTCCATGTAATGTCGAAGACACCATAGGCTACGCTGAAGACGAGCGTCAACAGCAGCAAAACCTCGGACAGAGTCATGCGCCATCCCTCCTTCTGCCAGAACATCGGGAGTATGCGCCAAAAAAGCCGCTCTCCCGATGCCTGTTCACTCGAAAGTTAAACAAGAGCGCATCGGTAAGGAGCGTTCGCCGCCTGCGTTTGAGGCAACACCTTTGCAGTCCGGAGACTGCATTCCTAGCATAGCATAAATTCTTTCAAATTACAATCGCCCTACCCCAATTCAATGACCCTCCACCCCAGCTCCCGGATGGCCGCTTGGTCGTGGGTCGCCAGCAGGGCGGGCTTTGCGCCGCAGCGTGCTTTGAGCATGGCTGCGGCCTTTTTCATGGCGGCGGGGTCCATCCCGGTGAACGGCTCGTCCAGCAGGAGGGTGTCACTCTCGGCCCAGAGGGCACGCAGGAGGGCGGTGCGCCGCTTCTGGCCGCCGGAGAGCTTCCGGGCCGGCAGGGCGAGAGCCTCATCGTCGAGTCCAAGCTGTATAAGGTCTCTCCTTATCTGCTCTTTGTATTGCGTTTTTGCCTTGTACTGCTCCGCCGGGAGCACCAGCGCCACATTTTCCTCTGGGGTGAGCTGGGGGCAGAGCCTGTCCTCCTGAAAGACCGCGCCGACCCGGCCCACCCCCTCCACGCTGCCGGAGGTGGACGCTTCCAGCCCCATCAGGATGCGCAGCAGGGTCGTCTTGCCCCAGCCGCTGGGTGCCCAGAGCACCGCCGGGCCGTCTACCGTCAGGGACAGGCCTTCGAAGAGCGTTTTCTCTCCAAAGCGTTTTGTCAGGTCCTTTATTTCCAGTTTGTTATGATATTCTCCCATTTTTATGCCCCCTCTTCGCCCAGAACTGCCGTCACCGCCCTGTCCAGCAGGGCGAGGAAGAGCTTTTCGAACACCGCGCTCAACAGGATGATGACGAAGGTCCATGCGAACAGCTCCCCGGTAGAGAGGGTGATCTTCGCCCGATAGAGGGCGTCGCCGATGCTGCCGTCGGGTAGGCCGATGACCTCCGCCGCCACGCCGCTCTTCCAGCAGATGCCCAGCGCCACACTGCACCCCTGCCGGAACGCAGGCAGCACCGCCGGGAGCCAGACGGCCCGCAGACGCCGCCCCAGTGGCAGGCGGAACACCTGTGCCATCTCGAGAAGCCGGCGGTCGACGCTCCCGATGCCGGTGCGCACCGCGCCGTAGAGGACGGGCAGCACCATCAGGAAGCTGATGAGGACAGACAGGGACGAGCCGCTGACCCACACCAGCGCCAGAATGATGAAGCTGGCCACCGGGGTGGCCTTGACCAGCTGCATCACCGGGGCGAGAAGGGCGTCCACCCACTCCCATTTTTCTGCCGCCACCGCCAGCACGGCACTGGACAGCACACCCAGCCCAAAGCCCAGCAGGATGCGCCCGGCGCTGAACGCCACCCGCTGCCAGAACTCCGCCTGCGGCAGAAGCTGTACCAGCGTCCCCAGCGCCTGCACCGGCGAGACCAGAAAGACCTCCTGCCCGATGGCCATTGCCGCCGCCTGCCAGACGCCCAGCCAGAAGACCGACGCCGCCAAGAGCTGAAGGCGGCGCTTTTTTGTTTTTTCCATCTGTTTCTCTGCTCCTCTTCTTTTTTCGCTTTCAGAATATCACATCATGTGAAAGAATACAATCCTTCATCTTTTCTTCTCTTGACATGAAGGGGATAAAACTCTACACTGTAATAAAGCAATCCGTGTTTCATATTTTACGCGCTCCTGCGCACGACTGGGAGAGATGACCATGCACGAATCCACGCAGGCCCTCCGGGGCAAAAAGCTCTTTCTGGTGGGGTTTACCCTGTTCTCGATGTTCTTCGGGGCGGGCAACCTCATCTTTCCGCCCTTCCTCGGCGCACAGGCCGGGACGGCGCTCTGGCTCGCCTTCGCAGGCTTTGCCGTCAGCGCCATCGGCCTGCCCATCGCGGGCGTGGCGGCGGTGGCGCGGGCGGGCGGTCTGCCCGTGCTGGCCGGGCGGGTGCATCCCCGCTTTGCGCAGGTGTTCGCTGTGCTGGTCTACCTGTCCATCGGCCCCTGCCTCGCCATCCCCCGCACGGCCAGCACCTCCTTTGAGATGCTGACCCCGCTGGTGGGGCGGAGCACGCTGGGGCAGTTCCTCTACTCCCTTGTATTCTTCACGGCAGCGTACTTCGTGGCCCTCCGGCCCGAAAAGCTGACCCAGCGGCTGGGCCGCATCCTCTGCCCCGCCCTGCTGGTGCTCATCGTGGTGCTGTTCGCGGGCTGCCTCCTCCGCCCTGCCGCCTCCGGCTACGGCGTGCCCACTGCGGCTTACGCCGCCCTCCCCGCCGCGCAGGGAATATTGGACGGCTACCAGACCATGGACGCGCTGGCGGCGCTCAACTTCGGAGCCGTCATCGCCCTGAATATACAGGCCGTCGGCATCACGGAAGAAGCCGCCGTGCGGCGGGGCACCATCCGGGCCGGACTCGTCGCAGGCGGGATGCTGCTGGTGGTCTACGCCATGCTGACCCACATCGGCGGCATCTCGGGGGCAGCGTTCCCCGGCTGTGACACCGGCGCGGCCGTCCTGACAGCGCTGGCCGACGGCCTGTTCGGCCGGGTGGGACAGGTGCTGTTAGCCGCCATCTTCGTCATCGCCTGCTTCAACACCTGCGTAGGACTCATCGCCAGTGTGGGCGAATACTTCCATGAGCTGCTGCCCCGGCTGTCCTACCCTGCCATCGCGGCCTTCTTCGCACTGATGAGTATGCTTCTGGCCAACATCGGCCTCGCGGACATCCTGAGTCTCTCCGTCCCGGTGCTGAACGCCATCTACCCCATCGCCATCATCCTCATCGTGGTGGAGTTTCTGCCGGAGCGGTTCCAGCGCCCTCTGGTCTGGCGGCTGGGCGTCCTCTTTACCGCCCTTCAGAGCATCCCCGCTGCCCTGCCCTTCGGCCCTCTCTCCGGGTTCATGAACGCCCTGCCTCTGAGCGGCCTCGGCTTCGGCTGGCTTCTCCCGGCCCTCATCGGCATCGGTGCCGGCCTCGTCTTATAACGTGAAAAAACTGCCGTACAGCTGTGCGGCAGTTTTTTGTTGCAAAACTTACTTTGCAGAGTTGCGGATGGCCGCCATGACCTTGCGGAGGACGGACGGCTCGGTGTAGTAGAAGCCATCGTCCGGCAGCTTGCCGCCCACAGAAGCGGGCGAGGCATCGTAGAGCACCTGCAGGTAACCGGAGACGTCCGCCTTCAGTTCCTCGCCGGTCAGGCAGACGATGTTGCAGTTGGGCAGTGCCTTTTTGGCGATGGCGGCTTTTGCCACCACGCCCTGCTCCTCGCACAGAGCGGCGGTGCCATCCAGATCAGTGTTGGCGGCGTTCACGCTCTTGGCATAGTCTGCCAGAAAAGCAGCTACCACATCCGGGTGCTCCTCGGCGTAGGCCTTGCGCACCACGGTCACACCGGTGATCAACTGGGTATCTGCTACTTTGTCCCACTCGGCGGTCAGGTCAAGGGCTACCCGCAGGGTATCGTCCTTCAGCCCGGCGGCAGTCACATAGGGCTGGGGCAGCACTGCAATGGCATCCTGCGTGCTGGCCATCTGGGCGGTCACCTCGGTGGCTTCGCTGTAATACTGGATGTCCACATCCTTGTCCGGGTCAATGCCGTTGGCGGTAAGCAGATAGCGCAGCACATACTCCGGGGTAGTGCCCTTGCCGGTGGACAGGATGGTGCGGCCCTTGAGGTCTGCCATGCTGTGGACGGTGTCGCCCTGCTCCACCACATACAGAACGCCCAAGGTGTTCACTGCCACAGCCTGAATGCCGCCGTTGGTTTTCTGGTACAGGGTCGCTGCCAGATTGGCCGGGATAGCGGCCATGTCCAGTTCGCCCTTGATGAGCAGCGGCACGATCTCATCCGCAGCGCCGTAAAGCTGCAGATCGTAGTCCATGGCGGCAGTTCCGGCCTGCTCCATCGAGAGCAGGTTGACAAGCCCCATGGTGGTGGGACCCTTCAGCCCGGCGATGCGCAGTGGCTCGGTGGCAGACAGCGGCGCAGCAGTTTCTTTCTCAGAAGCAGCCGCAGAGGAAGCAGCTTCGGACACCGCCGTGCTGGAAACGGCAGAGCTTGCGCTGCCGCCGCAGGCTGCAAGGCTCAGTGCAAGGCTGAACGCCAGCAGTAAGGACAGGATCTTTTTCATGATATACTCCTTTTCACACCCGGCACGCCCCGCTGCGGGGACGGAAACCGGTCTTTTTTGAAAAATTTTGCAAAATCATTTGCTTTGCGCGTTCCAGTTTACTATAATAGGGGTAAAAATACCGTTGCGTGTGCAACGCAATTGCAGGAGGCTGCGGAGAACACTATTTTCTCTGCGGAGTTGCGATGAATAATTATCTGCCGCTGTTACAAACCACCACGCTGTTCGCGGGTCTTTCCGCTGCGGAGCTCAGCACGCTGCTGTCCCGGCTGGGGGCAAGCGTGCGCAGTTACGGCAAGGGCGAAGCCCTTGTGTTGGCGGGGGAACCCAGCCGCCGGGTAGGCATCGTGCTGTCCGGCGAGCTGGAAGCCTACCGCCCGGCACCGGGCGGGGTGCGCATCCCCATTGCCCGGGTAGAGCCGGGCGGGGTATTCGGGGATGTGCTGGGCGGTTCCAGCCTGTCCAGCCCGGTCACCGTGCTGGCTGCTGCCCCCTGTGAGGTGCTGCTGCTGCCCTACGAGCGGCTGCTGCTCTCGGACGGCAGCCCCGCCCACCAGCGGGTGGTGCAGAACCTTGTGCGCACCATCAGCGATAAATATTTTTCCCTCTCCCACCGCATCGACCTGCTGGTGATGAAGAGCCTGCGCGCCAAGGTGGCGGCCTATCTGCTCAGCGAGGCCGCCCGCGCCCACAGCCTGACCTTCAGCATCCCCTTCTCCCGCATCCAGCTGGCAGATTACCTCAACTGCGACCGCAGCGCCCTTTCCCGGGAGCTGAGCACCATGCAGAGGGAAGGGCTCATCGATACCTACCGCAGCAGCTTCAAGCTGCTGGAGCCGGATGCTTTGCAGCAGATGGTGCAGTAGCCTTTTGCCAGCTATCTTATATTTAAGGAGCGATCAAGCAATGTCCAAACCTGTTCTCTGGATCGTGATCCCCTGCTACAACGAGGAGCAGGTGCTGCCCATTACAGCACCCATGTTTCTGGAAAAGATCCACAGTCTGACCGCCCAGGGGCTGGTCAGCGATAAAAGCCGGGTGCTTTTTGTCAACGATGGCTCCCGCGACAAAACATGGGAGCTGATCCAAGGCTTTGCCGCACAGGACGAGCACTATATCGGCATCTCCCAAAGCCGCAACCGCGGCCACCAGAACGCCGTGCTGGCGGGGCTGATGGAGGCGCTGCACAGCGACAGCTGTGACATTACCATCTCCATTGACTGCGACGGTCAGGACGACATCAACGCCATGGACGAGATGGTGAAAAAGTATCTGGACGGTGCCGAGGTGGTGTACGGTGTGCGCAGCCGCCGGGACACTGACACCTTCTTCAAGCGGTTCACCGCCGAAGGCTTTTATCATGTGATGAACGCTCTGGGCGCGGATATCGTGTTCAACCACGCAGATTACCGCCTGATCAGCACCCGCGTGCTGGAAAGCTTTGCGGATTACAAGGAGGTCAACATCTTTTTGCGGGGCATGGTGCCGCTGGTGGGCTTTGCCCACGATGTGGTCACCTACGAGCGCCACGAGCGTCTGGCCGGTGAGAGCCACTACCCCCTGAGCAAGATGCTGGCGCTGGCCTTTGACGGCATTACCAGTCTTTCCAACAAGCCCATCCGCATCATTACCGGGGCGGGCATCGTGGTGAGCCTTGTCAGCTTTATCGGGGTCATCTGGGCCATCGTATGCGCCGCTATGGGCAGCAGCGTGGCAGGCTGGGCGTCCACCGTGTGCATCGTCTGCTTTATGGGCGGCGTGCAGCTGGTGTGTCTGGGCGTGATCGGCGAGTATATCGGCAAGATCTATATGGAAACCAAAGCCCGCCCGCGCTATATCATCTCGGAGCGCACATGGGCTCCCTACGAAAGGAAATATCACGGATGAGCAAGCAAAGCTGGAAGGGCAGCACCCTTTTGAACCCGGAGCCGCCGGTACTGGTATCCTGCGGCGGGCTGGATAAGCCCAACCTTATCACCATCGGCTGGACAGGCACCATCTGCACCCAGCCCAGCATGGTATCCATCAGCGTGCGCCCGGAGCGGTACAGCCATCAGCTGCTGTGCGAGAGCGGGCAGTTCGCCATCAACCTGCCCACCGAAAAGCTGGTGCGCGCCATTGACTGGTGCGGTGTGAAGAGCGGCCGCGATGTAGATAAATTTGCCGCCTGCGGCCTGCACGCCGCACCGGGCAGCGTGCTGACCGACTGCCCGGTGCTGGAGGAAAGCCCGGTCAACTTGGAGTGCCGCATCACCCAGCGCATCCCGCTGGGCAGCCACGACCTGTTTTTGGCCGAGGTGGTGGCCTGCGATGTGGACGAGAGCCTGCTGGACGAAAAAGGCAAGCTGTGTCTGGACAAGGCAAACCTCATCGTGTACAGCCACGGCGAGTATCTGGCGCTTGGCAAAAAACTGGGCACCTTTGGTTACAGCGTGCGGAAGAAAAAGCCCGCAAAACGTAAGAAATAACAAAAAGGCGATGCCGTGCGGCATCGCCTTTTTGTTATTTACTTCTCGTGCTTGACCCGCTGGATATCCCCAAGGTCGTAGGGAGTGTTCTGGTAAACATAATAGTTCAGCCAGTTTTCATACAGCAGGTGGGCGTGGGCGCGCCAGCGAAACAGCGGCGGCTTTGCGGGGTCATCGTCCGGGTAGTAGTTGGCAGGCACATGGATGGGCAGACCCTTGGCTACGTCCCGCTTATACTCGGCATCCAGCGTGTACTTATCGTACTCCGGGTGGCCGGTGACAAAGATCTGCCGTCCGTTCTCGGTGCTCATCAGGAAGGGCCCAGCGGCGTCGCTCTCGGCCAGAATGCGCAGTGCGGCGCAGTTGTCCACATCCTCCCGGCAGATGCCGGTATGGCGGCTGTGGGGGGCGTAGAACACCTCATCAAAGCCGCGCACCAGCGGGTTTGCCGGGCGGGTGACCCGGTGCTCGAACACGCCGAACATCTTTTCCGGCAGCAGCTGCTTGCGCACGCCGTAGTGGTAGTACAGCCCGGCCTGTGCGCCCCAGCAGATGTGAAACGTGGAATAGACGTATGTCTTCGTTTCAATCTTCGCCGGTATCAGGGTTCAAAACCAGAATCTGCAGCGGTCGGATGTCCTGTGTCACGGTGCGCGTCTCCTTCTTCACGGAGATGTTTTCGCCGGCAATCCGTTCGGTATTTTGATCGGTATCGGGGTTCCTCCTCATTTTTTCACAGTCAGACAAAGAAAGGCGGTCATGGACAACGCACCCATGACCGCCTTTGGAAATTTGTTCGAGCAACTCTCAGAACAAACCAAAGACGGTCTTGCACATCATCATAACCATACCGATATTCATGCTGCGCACCGTCCTTTCGTCTGAATTCCTTGGGGATATTGTAACGTGTTCTGCAGGACTTGTCAAGAAAAGCGCTTACAGGAGCCGATACGTCCAGCCCATATCATCGGCAACCGTCCCGGTTTGCATGCCGTAGAGCGTATCATAGAGCTTCTGCGCCACAGGACCGACCGTCCCATCCGCGACCTGAACATCCGTGCCCATCACATTTAGCCAGCCGATCGGCGAGATGACCGCTGCGGTGCCGCTGGCGAAGATCTCCTGCAGGCTGCCGTCCTTCGACGCGGCAACGACCTCGTCGATCGAGAGCTTCCGCTCCGAGACCTTCACGCCCCACTTTTTCAGCAGCTGGATGACAGAATCGCGCGTGATGCCGGGCAGGATCGTGCCGGAATCGAGCGGCGCGGTGATAACTTCGTCCGCGATGCGGAAGAAGGCGTTCGACGTGCCGATCTCCTCGACATACTTATGCTCCGCCGCGTCGAGCCACAGCACATCCTTGCAGTTATATTTCATCGCGTCCTGACTGGCGCGCATGCCGCCGCCGTAGTTGCCGCCGACCTTGGCATAGCCCGTGCCACCGTGCGCCGCGCGGATGTATTTGTCCTGCACATAGATGCGCGTCGTGGCCAGGCCACCGTCGTTTGCCGCGTAGTAGGAGCCCGTCGGGCTGAGGATGATCATAAATTTGTAGTGCTTGGCCGGCAGAACCGAGAACGAGACCTCATCGCCGAAGATGAACGGCCGGATATACATCGCCGTGCCCGGCGCGGAGGGAATCCAGTCGCGATCCGCCTCAATCACAGCCTTGACCGCCGCGAGGAACAGGTCTCCCGGCAGCTCCGGGATGCACATGCGCTCATTCGTGCGGGCCATACGCTTGATGTTCATGTCCGGCCGGAAAATCTGGACGCCGCCGTCCGGCGTGCGGTAGGCCTTCATGCCCTCAAAAATTTCCTGTGCGTAATGGAACACCACGGTAGCGGGGTCCAGCGGCAGGGAGGCATACGGCACAACGCGGGCGTCATGCCAGCCTTCACCGGCGGTATAGTCCATCAGGAACATATGGTCGGTAAAAATCTTGCCGAAGCCAAGCTTGCTTTCGTCCTGCGGCTTTGCCTTCGGTTCAGTAGTACGAACAATTTTGATATCCAACATTATTTCCTACTCTCCTTATTCAGCACCGCATGAAGGTTCGCACAAACCTGATTGTGGTGCGAAATTGTAATTATTATAACGCTCTAAAGTGGCAAATACAAGAGCTATTTTTCCGCTTTCTGCACACATTTGCAGCTTTTATGCAAAATTTGACTACTTTTTGATTGCACCACCCCATTTTATGGGGTACAATAATAGCATAAGTCGCGCCCGGCCACAGCGCCGGGCAGCATTTGCAAAGACAAGAAGAGGGATCACACACTATGGCACCGAAAGTAAAAGGCGTTATTTTTGATATGGACGGCCTGATGTTTGACACGGAGCGCATCTGGGACCAGTTCTGGAGCCCCTGCTGCCGCAAGATGAGCCTGCCGGATCCGCCGCCGGAGTTTTATTCCAATGGCCGCGGCCTGGCCGGGGAGCACCAGCTCCAGTACATTGCCGGCTATTACGGCGACAAAGCCGAGGAACTGCTGCATGCCGTGTGGGCATACGGCGGCGAGCAGATCAAAAAGGGCGTGCCCTGCAAGCCCGGCCTGAAAGAACTGCTGTCCTACCTGGAAGATCTGGGCATGCCCCGCATTGTGGCAAGTTCCAGCCCGCGCACCATGATCGAGCTGAATTTGCAGACCACCGGCACCGCCCGCTATTTCCATGATATCGTGTGCGGCAACGAGGTCAAGCTCTGCAAACCCGCGCCGGATATCTTTCTGGAAGCCGCCCGCCGCATTAAGGTGGACATCCATGACTGCATGGTGCTGGAGGACAGCCACAACGGCATCCGCGCCGGCCACGCCAGCGGTGCCGAAACCGTGATGGTGCCCGACCTTTTGCCCGTAACCGACGAAATGCGCAGCCTGTATGACGATTGCTGCAAG
>ERZ825525.1813-NODE-1813-length-16167-cov-19.135861_pt1 | contig 16167 bp, 9 predicted proteins | sample MGYA00519930_ERZ825525 | MGnify/ENA primary metagenome ERZ825525 (study PRJEB31778, sample SAMEA3449203) | human gut metagenome | biome: human gut; feature: human-associated habitat; material: faeces | place: United Kingdom | collected 2010/2012 ... | reverse complement strand
ACACCCGCACCATCCAGTATCAGGACATCAATTATCAGTTGGCGCAGCAGGAGGACAAGACCGCCATTTTCGAGGAATGGTGCAGTTTTCTGAACTTCTTCGATTCCAGCATTAAGTTTGAATTGTCCTTTGTGAACATGGCAACCGACAGCACCGAGTTTGAAAAGAGCATCCGCATTCCGTTCCAGAAGGATGGCTTTGACGATGTTCGTGCGGAGTATTCCCAGATGCTGCGCCAGCAGCTTGCCAAGGGCAATAATGGTCTGACCAAGACCAAATTCATCACCTTTGGTGTGGAGGGCGAAAGCATGGCGCAGGTCAAGCCGCGGCTTGACCACATCCAGAATGACCTGCTGAACAACTTCCACCGGCTGGGGGTGCAGGCAAAGCCCCTGAATGGTGTCCAGCGGCTGAAGCTCATGCACGATATGTTCAACATGGACGGCGCATCCAAGTTCCACTTTGACTGGAAGGACCTCGTGAAAAGTGGGCTTTCGGTGAAGGATGCCATTGCACCCACCGCCTTTGCCTTCAAAAACTCCCGGACGTTCCAGATGGGCGGTATCTTTTGCGCCGCCAGCTTTCTGAGCATCACGGCATCCGACATCAGCGACCAGCTTCTGAAGGATTTTCTGGACATGGATTCCAGCCAGATCGTCACCATGCACATTCAGAGTGTCGATCAGAATCGTGCCATTAAGACCGTGAAGCGCACCATCACCGAACTCGATAGATCAAAGATCGAGGAGCAGAAAAAGGCAATCCGCGCCGGGTATGATATTGACATCATTCCGTCGGATTTGGCGACCTACGGCAGAGATGCCAAAGCCCTGCTGAAAGAATTGCAGTCGCAAAACGAGCGTATGTTCCTGCTGACCTTTCTGGTGATGAACACCGGCGAGACGGAGCAGGAGCTGGAAACCAATGTGTTTCAAGCTTCCAGTATCGCGCAGAAGTACAACTGCAACCTGCGCCGTCTGGACTTTCAGCAGGAGCAGGGGCTGATGAGCTGTCTGCCGCTGGCACAGAACCTGATTGAGATTCAGCGCAGCATGACTACCAGCAGCACGGCAATTTTCGTTCCGTTTACCACCCAGGAACTGTTTCAGACCGGGAAAGAGGCTCTGTACTATGGGCTGAATGCTCTGTCCAACAACCTGATTATGGTTGACCGGAAAAAGCTCAAAAACCCCAACGGGCTGATTCTGGGTACTCCCGGTTCCGGTAAATCCTTCTCTGCCAAGAGAGAAATCGCCAATGCGTTCCTGGTGACGGATGACGATGTAATTGTGTGCGATCCTGAAGCCGAGTACACGGCACTGGTGAAGAAATTTGAGGGGCAGGTCATTAAAATCAGCCCTTCCAGCACGCAGTATATCAACCCGATGGACATCAATGCGAACTATTCGGAAGAGGATAATCCGATTGCCTTGAAAGCAGATTTCATCCTGTCCCTGTGTGAGCTGATCGTGGGCGGAAAAGAAGGCTTGCAGCCGGTAGAAAAGACGGTCATCGACCGATGTGTTCATCAGATTTACCAGACCTATTTTGAGAATCCGGTGCCGGAGAACATGCCGGTGTTGCAGGACTTGTACGAGGCACTGCTCCGGCAGGATGAAAAGGAAGCACACCATGTGGCAACGGCACTGGAAATCTATGTGACCGGTTCGCTGAACCTGTTTAACCACCGCACCAACGTAGATATCAATAACCGGCTGGTCTGCTATGACATCAAGGAGCTGGGCAAGCAGCTGAAAAAGATCGGTATGCTGGTGGTGCAGGATCAGGTCTGGGGGCGTGTAACCGCCAACCGCAATGCCGGTAAAGCCACCCGCTACTATATGGACGAGTTCCATCTGCTTTTGAAAGAAGAGCAGACAGCGGCTTACAGCGTGGAAATCTGGAAGCGATTCCGTAAATGGGGTGGTATTCCCACCGGCATCACCCAGAACGTAAAAGATCTGCTTTCTTCCCGCGAAGTGACGAACATTTTTGAGAACAGCGACTTCATTTATATGCTGAATCAGGCAGCCGGTGACCGTCAGATTCTGGCGGATCAGCTGAATATCAGCCCGCACCAGCTGTCCTATGTGACTCACTCCGGCGAAGGCGAAGGACTGCTGTTCTACGGAAATGTGATTTTGCCGTTCGTTGATCGTTTCCCGACCGATCTGGAACTGTACCGGATTATGACGACAAAATTAACCGAAGTTCAGGAAGCAAAGGAGGCGTAAGCAATGGCTGGCAAGAAAAATCCGAATCTCGGAGACAAGCTGCGGCAGGAGCGCGAGGGTGCGGAAAACACCCTTCGCGATTCCAGAAGCAAGACCGCAGACAGCAGTACGGGAGACAGCAGCAAGAAAAAAGCGGAACACCGAAGGCAGATTCGTCACGAGGCCGATCTTGCCAAGATGCGCAGTAAGAAGCTGAAATCGGAGCAGGAGGTAAAGGCGAAGAAGAATGAAGCGGCTTCCGGGAAAAAGGGCGGTAAGCCAAAGAAGCCGGGGAATCTTGCAGCAGATGCGATTTCAGCCAAAGCACATCAGAGTGTGCGCAATGCCGACCAGGATAATAATTCCGGTGTGGAGGCAGCGCATTTTTCCGAAGGTTCAGCGGAAGGTGCAGCCCGTGCCGGTTCCCGGTTCCAATATGGTCGAAAGCTGCGGCAGTACAAAAAGCTGGAGCGGTTGGAGAAAAAGGCAGATAAAGATGCCGTGGATTCCATCTTTGCGGAACGCATGAAGTCTGATCCGCAGGCTGGCTCGAATTTCTTTTCCAGATGGCGGCAGAAGCAGGCTATCAAAAAAGAGTATGCCGCTGCGAAGGCAGGTGCAGCCGCAGCGGAGAACACAGCAGCTGGCACGGCCAAAGCTGCGCAGGGTACTGCCAGCATGACGGAAAAGGCGTTTCAGTTTGTGCAGAGCCACTCGCATATCATCATCGGGATTGCAGCCGTGGGACTGCTTGTTTTGGTGATTGCCGGGTCGGTATCGTCCTGCTCTGTCTTGATCAATGGCGGCGGCAATGTGGTGCTGGGGACTTCCTATACAGCGGAAGATGAAGATTTGAAAGGCGTGGAGACGGATTATACCAAGCTGGAAGATAAACTTCGCAAACAAATCGACCGCATTGAAACTGACCATCCGGGCTATGACGAGTATCGCTACAATTTGGCGGAAATCGGTCACAATCCCTATGAGCTTGCTTCTCTGCTGACCGTAGAATTTGAAAACTATACGAGAAGCCAGGTGCAGGCACGGCTCCAGAGTATTTTTGAAGCGCAGTATGAGCTGAAGTTGGAAGAAAAGGTAGAAATCCGGACAAGGAAAGAAACCCGTGTGGGCTATCGCTATAATCCGATCACCGGAACCGGACACACCTACACCTATCAAGTGACGGTACAGTATGAGTATAAAATCCTCAATGTAACGCTGCTCAATCGGGGTGTGGACTATGTTGCCAGAAATTCCGGCCTCACAGATGACCAGCTGCAACGCTACGAAGTCACATTGGAGTGCCGGGGCAATCGGGATGACCTGTTTGCAGGCATCGCCTTTGCAACGCCGGATGGCGCAGGTTCCAGCGGAGAATACCAGGATTACGACATTCCGGGCGAGGCTCTGACGGATGAAAAATTCCGAAAGATGATTACCGAAGCAGAGAAATATCTCGGTTATCCCTATGTCTGGGGCGGCAGCTCGCCGAGCACGAGCTTTGATTGTTCCGGCTTTGTCAGCTGGGTCATCAACCACTGCGGCAATGGCTGGAATGTAGGCAGACAGACGGCCAATGGTCTGATGGGAAAATGCGACATTATCCCGAAAAGTGAGGCAAAGCCCGGAGACCTGATCTTCTTCCAGAAAACTTACAACACCAGCGGAGCGTCCCATGTGGGCATTTATGTCGGCAACGGGATGATGATTCACTGCGGCAACCCAATTTCCTATGCTTCCAATGAGACGAACTACTGGAGGCAGCACTACTACTGCATGGGAAGAATTCGATAAAAACAGGGCGTTTATTCGCCCGGAAAGGACACAACATGAGTTTGAAACTGGAAAAGATTGCTGCGGAGCGTGAGAAAGCCCGCAGGAAACGCGATGAGTGGGAGGAACGCAGAAAGGAATGGGACAGAAAGTACCACGAGCAGGAAAACAGCGAAATCTGTGAAATGGTACATGCCCAGAGCCTGACCCCGGAACAGCTGGCAGTTATCATTCAGATGGCGCAGGCTGCGGTTCCCAACCCGGAAAATCTGAAACTGGATGAGAAAGAAACGGAGGATATGGAATGAAAAAGATGATGGCAATGCTGCTTGCCAGTGTGATGGCGGCAGGAACCTTTACGACCACTGCATTTGCCTATACGGGCGATGATGTGCAGAAGAACACATCTGTCAGTACCGCTGCGCAGGAAGCGGATGCAGCAGAAAGCGCAAATGCAGGGGAAACGGACAATACCGACAGCATCGAAATCGACTCGGACATGCAGGTGCTGCCGGATGGCTATGAGGTCTCTACGGATGCGGATGGGAACCTGATCGTTACGGTGGGCGGCAAGGAATACAATATCGGCAGCGAAAAGTCCCAAAAGCAGATGGGTACGGTGGTGCCGGGTATCACCAGCCTGCATTTTCGTTCCGGTCCCGGCATTGATCAGGAGATTATCGGATATCTGCATTCCGGCGATATGGTGGAGATTGTCGAAAAATGCGGTGACTGGTATAAGGTAAACTTCAACGGCAAAACCGGGTATGCACATGGAAAGTACCTGAATGTCACGGATTCTGCAAAAGACAGCAGCATGTTCAGTGAAGATGCGCTGAAGCTGTTTCTGGATCTGATGCAGAGCGGAATGTCATCCGAGGATGAGACGGAATCCAGTACAGCTTTGACTCCGGAAGGAAATATGACGCTGGTGGACGATATCGGTGAGGAAGAAGATAAATCCAGCCAGCAGTTCATTACGCTGGTGACAAAGGCGGGCAACACCTTTTATCTGATCATCGACCGCGATAAAGACGGCAACCAGAATGTGCATTTCCTGAACATGGTGGACGAGGCCGATCTGCTTGCGCTGATGGATGAAGAGGAAGCTGCCAAGTATCGGGAGAAGGAGCCGGAAGTCACGGAACCTGCGGAAACCGAAAAGCCGCAGGAGACGGAACCGGCACCGGAAGAGCAGAAAACAGAGAGCGAGCAGAAGAAATCGTCTCCGCTTCCGATGATTATGCTGCTTCTGTTTGTGATCGGTGCAGCCGGTGTCGGCGGTTATCTCTATATCAAGATGAAGGGCGTAAAGCCTGCGTCCAAGAAAAATCAGCCGGACCCGGATGCGGATTATCACGATGAGGATGAAGATACGCTCCAGCTGCCGGAGGATGATGGTGACGAGGACGAAGAAGTGGATGTCAACGAGGATTATGAAGCGGAATCGGATGATGAACCTGTCTAATTAAGACTGTGTTGACCTGAGGGGCGGCTGAGAAGCCGTCCCTTTTACATAGCAGTCATGTGCTTCGGTGCCTGGCTGCTAATTTTTTTGCGAAAGGAGCAGTATCGAATGAAGCTTGTATTAGCGGAAAAGCCCTCGGTTGCCATGAGTCTCTCGAAAGTGATCGGGGCAGATCAGCGCGGGGACGGTTATATGGAGGGCAATGGCTACCTTGTCAGTTGGTGTGTGGGGCATCTGGTGGAACTTTCCCAGCCGGAAGCCTATGATGAAAAGTATGCAAAGTGGAAGTATGATGATCTTCCGATTTTGCCGGAACATTGGCAGTATCAGGTGTCCGCCAGCACGAAAAAGCAGTTCGGAATCCTGAAAAAGCTCATGCAGCGGAAAGATGTGGAGAGTCTGATCTGTGCAACCGATGCAGGGCGTGAGGGCGAACTGATTTTCCGACTGGTTTACCATCAGTGCGGCTGCAAAAAGCCGGTGGAACGGCTTTGGATTTCATCAATGGAGGACAGTGCTATCCGGGAAGGCTTTCAGAAGCTCAGACCGGGAACAGAATATGATGCCTTATATGAGGCGGCTTTATGCCGGGAGCGAGCCGACTGGATTGTCGGAATCAACGCCACCCGGCTTTTTTCATGCCTGTATGGGCAGACCCTGAATGTGGGGCGCGTGATGACACCAACGCTTGCGATGGTGGTCATGCGGGATGCAGCTATTCGGGCGTTCAAGCCGGAACCATTCTACTCGGCAGAATTGAAATTCCGGGATTTTCAAGCGGGTGGTGAGCGGATGAAAGAAAAAGCAGATGCAGAAAAACTGGTGGCAGAGTGCTGTCAGGCGGGTAGTGCCATCATTACCAAGGTGGAGCAGAAAGAAAAATCAGAGAAGCCCCCGGCCTTGTTTGATCTGACATCGCTTCAGAGAGAAGCAAACCGGCAGCTGGGATTCACTGCCCAGCAGACCTTGGATTACACGCAGGCTCTGTACGAGAAGAAACTCGTGACCTATCCCCGTACCGACAGCCGGTATCTGACGGATGATATGGCACCGCTTGTGCCGGAACTTGTTTCCGTGATTCAGCAGAGCTTTCAGATTCAGCCGGATGCACCGGCACCGGTGAATACAGCACAGGTCATCAATACCAAGAAAGTTACCGATCACCATGCTATTATCCCTACAAAAACAGCGGCGGGTTATGACATTTCCTCTCTTCCCAGTGGAGAACAGGCGATTCTTACCATGCTGACGGTGCGGCTGATTTGCGCGGTAGGCACTCCCTGCCGCTATGCAGAGACCATAGTAGAAGCCGAGTGCGCCGGTCAGAAGTTCCGCACGAAAGGCAAAACAGTCACGGATATGGGCTGGAGGCAATATGCAGGAAAGGCAGTTGAAGATGCTGAGAAGAATGCAGAGGCAGGTGAACTTCCGATACTTTCGGAAGGCATGACACTGGAACTTGCCGGTGTCGATCTGAAAGAGGGCAAGACCAGCCCACCTAAGAGATTTACCGAAGATCTTCTGCTTTCAGCGATGGAGAGTGCCAGCTCGGATGAATTTCCGGCTGGTGTAGAGCGAAAAGGCATCGGCACACCAGCTACACGCGCTGCCATCATCGAAAAACTGGTGCAGAAAGGCTTTATCGAGCGTAGGGGTGATAAGAAAACGAAATACCTTTGCTCTACGGACAAGGGAAATGCGCTGGTGACGGTGGTGCCGGAACAGATTCAGTCTCCATCCATGACGGCAGACTGGGAGGAAAAACTGCTGAAAATAGAACACGGCGAGTATGACAGCGATGCCTTTATGGGCGAAATCAGCAGCATGGTCAGCGGACTTGTTAAAACCTACGAGGCTGTAAAAGGAGCCGATGTGCTGATGCAGCCGGAACGCAAGGTCATTGGTTCCTGTCCCGCCTGCGGCAGTGATGTCTGCGAAACGGCAAAAGGATGGTTTTGCAGGGATAAGAGCTGTAAATTTGCGCTCTGGAAGGAAAACAGGTTTTTTCAGACACTGGGAAAGCAGATGACAGAGGAACTGGCAAAGCAACTGGTAAATCGTGGAAAAGCACGGCTTACCCATTGCTATTCCAGAAAGTCCAATCGTTACTATGACACAACCGTTCATGTAGAGACCGGCGAGGACGGTGCAGCAGCATTTAAGCTGGAGTTTGGAGGTAAAAAATGAGCATGAAAATGATGAATGCAGCTTATCTGGTGGATAATGTCGCTCTGCTTTCCTTGCAGGAAAAGCAGGACGGCGTGGAATTCCATTGTTTTGATATGGACAGCAAGGTGCAGATTGCCGAGGGACACATTGGCTGGGATGTGTTGGATAAACAGCCGTTTTCTACGCTGGAAGAAAGCGCGAGGGTGGCAGCACTCAAGGAGATTCCCCAGCTGGACGGTCTTACCGTTGCGCCGGTAGCCCCGGAGATGCTGGAGCAGATGCGCGGCGGCAGAAAGGTTCTTTGGCAGATGAAAAAGGCTGATCCTGAACTGGAGAATGCTAAAAATATCCGGTTTATCACCAGCAGCTACGAGGATCGTTTCAAAATTCCGGATGGCAGTGCAGTGGAGATCGAGTATCCGAACCGGAAGTTCTCAGCTCGCTGCGAATATATGGACGAATATCATTTGCGCCTGGGGTATGATGTTTTGCACATCTGTCAGCTGGCAGAAATGCTGGAACGCGGCGGTGGTACATGCCGCCCGGAGCCGCTGATTACGGAAGAACGCAGTGCATGGGATTTGGGAAGCAAGGGCTTTCTTGCCATTCAGACCTGTGAGGACGGTTACGACTATACCTTATATCATAAGGACTTTACGGAAATTGACGGTGGACAGATCGACAACCCGGAAATCAGCATGAATGCAGCCAGAGACCAGATTCTTTCGGATTATGGGTTCGGTGGCCGCACCATGACGCAGATTGACTATGATGAACTTTGTGATCGTGCAGAGGAAGCGGAAATCAGCAGACGGGAATCTGTGCTGGGTAAACTCTCGGATTTGTCTTCCAGAACGGATACGCCGGTGAAAGCTGCCAAGGCGAAGGAGGCAGAGCGATGAAATACAAGCTTACGAAGGCAGAGCAGGAAACCGTCATCAATTTTGATAATGAACTGGATACCGCCAGCATTTATACCCATGACAGCCGCCTGATTAAGAAGCTTCGGGAACTGCGAAAACAGTATCCGGAGCAGTTTATTTTGGAGCACCGGGAGCATGGGTCGGTCACTTATACGATTCCGAAACGCTGCGTCGGTATCCGACCGCCTTATAGTGAAAAGCGGCGGGAACAGCAGCGGCAGGAAGCAAAGGAAAACGGCCTGCCGTTTATGGAGAAGGGAGAAATGAACGATGGCAAGAATTGAAAAATGGGATGAAGTGCATGGAACGCAGGCACCGGACGAAAGAATGATGGCATTTCTCTACAGTACTACCGACCAGTATGCGATTTTGCAGCTTCGCCGCAGCGAGGATACGGTATATGAACGCTTTTCGTCTATGCGCGAACTGGAACGGATGGGGCTGGAACCGGATATTGACCATTATGAGGTGGTTTATACGGCTCCGCTTCTTCCCTACAAGGATCAGAATACGATGTTGGAGGAACTGTATGCGAAATTCAATGTTTCCCGCCCTGATGATTTTACTGGGCATAGTCTTTCTGTGTCCGACATTGTGGCTTTACGGCAGAATGGTGTTGTAAGCTGTCACTATGTAGATTCCATCGGATTCCAGGAACTGCCCGGATTCTTGAAACCAGAGAATTACCTGAAAGCCGCAGAAATGGCAATGGAAGATGATTACGGCATGATTGACGGCGTAATCAATAACGGAAAGAAGGAAGAACCGACGGAGAAAGCATCGGTTTTGGATCAGCTGAAGGAAAAGCAGGAGGCGGTGCCGCCTGCGCCGCCTCGCAGGTGCTGCGAAGAAAAGGAGTTATAAATGCGTTTTACGGATGACGAATGGATGCTCATGATGCTTTACAGCCCTGGCACAAGGACAGGGCTGATCGAAGAGCTTCAAAAGATGCAGAAAAGTCTGACCGGAAGAGACAGAAACCTGCGCAGGTGGACGGCCTCGCTGCTTGCGAAACTGGCAGAGATGACGGATGCAGAATATGAGGCACTGGATTTATATCCGGACGAATAAAGGAGAGGAGGAAAAAGACAGATGATGACAAAAACGGCTTATTATATGCAGATGGCACAGGAAGCTGCGGCACAGATCACTGGAAGCAAAGAGCAGTGGACAGCGTTTCTGACCACATCTGCACGGCTTTATAAGTATCCTTTTGCGGAGCAGCTGATGATCTATAAGCAGAGACCAGAAGCAACGGCCTGTGCAGAGTACGATCTCTGGAATGACCGGATGAACCGCTATGTAAAGCGCGGCTCCAAGGGCATTGCTCTTTTGGACATGCGCGGTGAGCAGCCGAAACTGCGGTATGTATTTGATGTGGCAGATACCGGAGAACGGAAGAATTCCCGACCGGTACAGCTCTGGAAAATGAATGCGGAGCATGAGCAGCCAATCATTCGGGCACTGGATGCAGCGTTTGATGTTTCTGCTGGTGTCGGGTCTCTGGAAAATCATATCATGGAAGCGGCGGAACACCTTGCAAGGGATTACTGGGAGGAAAACCGCAGGCAGATTAGTGACATCGTTGCAGATTCCTATCTGGAAGGATATGATGAACTCAACATCGGAGCTTCCTTTAAGAGAGCTGCCGCTGTCAGCATCGCATATTCCGTCTTTACCCGGACGGTGGGCAATGCAGATGACTATTTTGAACACGAGGATTTTCTGGACATCTTTGATTTTAATACGCAGGCTGCCGCCAATGTGCTGGGAACTGCGGTCAGCGAAATGTCCAGCCAGATCTTCCGGGAAATTGAACGCACGATCCGAACCTATGAAAGAGATAAGCAGGCAGAAAGGAGCCAAAACTATGATGGAGCTGAATTACACGAAGAACGGCGATTACCTGATTCCGGACATCCAGTTGTCGGTGCAGGAACAGAAGCCCCTGGGCAAGTACGGGAGGATGCGCAGAGCGTTTCTGCAGGAGAACAACACGCTGCTGTACAATCACCTGATCCTGACCGAGAAGCTGTACCCGCACCTGTGGGAGATTCAGGAGACCGCGACCGCACGGATGGAGCAGATGATGGCGGATCTTCTGAAAGCGAATCCGGCACCGGACAAGAAATCAAACCAGATGGCCTGGGTGCAGCACATGAACATGCTGAAAGCGCAGGCAGAGGAAGTCATTCTGACGGAACTTATCAACAGTTAAACTTCATGAGTCTGTTTCAGTCCGAAGCAGAGCAGATTCAGAAAATTGATACGGCGGCAGAAAATGCAGCCAAAGAAGCGGAGAGCGAAAAGCCCTCCGCTTTTGTCATTTCTGAGGATGAAATCGACCGGATGCTGCGGACAGGCTCCAATTTTGAAGGCGGAAAGATCCGTATTTATGCGCTGTATCAGCAGCAAGGGGACGCAAAAGAACGAGCTGCATTCTTGAAAGCGGAATACGGTCTCGGTGGCCACAGCTATACCTTTATGGATGGCAGTCGCGGTTTTGCCGATTATAACGGAAGAGGTGTTCTGCTTCGCAATTATGACCATGACCGGGAAGTGCGACTCACATGGTCGGCGGTGGATAAGCGGTTAGACCGGCTTGTGGAAAATGATCAGTACCTGACCGCGCTGGAAATGGAAGAGTATCGGAAGCTGGAGCAGGAATACGGCGCGCCGCTTCCTATGCCGACTGCCGCCCATGTGTTTCCGCCAACGCCACCGGAACGCTACGATACCGGAAATGAGCATGTGGACAACATGCTGAATACGGCTGCGGATGTATATGCCCGGAGTGAACTGGCGGCACCCCAGCGGTTTACCGTGATGGAGACAGACGATGGTTATGCGGTCTGGGATGATATTCAGGACGGCATTCATGTGGAGCCGGATGGCGTCAGCGAAGAGTTTACCAGCGAATGGGAGGCAGAGACCTACCGCCAGCAGTTGATTGAAAAAGTTCAGGAACGGGAAGCAAAAGACTGGCTCTATGTTGAACAGAGCAAGCAGAATTTGCAGCAGGACATTCCATTCCCAGATGTGGAATCCGAAGAAGTACAGGAATCGGCTCACGCAGAGACAGATCCTCTGGTACTGGAAATGCAGGAACACGCCAGCGAACTTTCCAGAGAGTCTGGCTATGCACCGGATGAACGGTTTGTGGTCACAATGACCGGCGAGAACTTTCCGGATTCTAAAGATGCGTTTGCCATCTGGGATTATGTCAAAGAAGAGTATTACGGATATTCGGACGGAAAAGTGCAGACATTTGCCGATTATGTGAGTGCATCAGAGGCGTTGCAGGAGATTCGCGGCAGGAACATGGAGGCTGAAAAAGAGCCTGCAACTGTGCAGCCAGAACCCGCAGCTCCGGTGCAGCCGGATTATCGCGTTGGCGATACGCTGTATCTGGACGGAAAGGCATTTACGATTGAAAAAGTCGGGCTTTTCGATGTGGAACTTCGGGACCCGGATTCCGTGTATCCGATCTTCCGCTCGGAAAGCAAGGAAAATCTGGCAAGAATTTTGGGGCATGAGGAAAATGTTCACCTGCACAATCTGGTGGTTGATCTGAATTCTGGAAAAGAAGAAGCGTTCCGGGCAGGGCATGAAGCAAAACATGCGGAGAACTACCGCATCAACAGCTTTCACCTCGGCGAAGGCAGTCCTAAGCAGAAATTCCGTGCCAACATGGATGCCATCTATATGCTGAAAACCTTGGAAAATCAGCACAGGGATGCGACACCGGAGGAACAGGAAACGCTGGCCAATTATGTCGGCTGGGGCGGGCTGGCAGATGCCTTTGACGCAGAGAAAACTGCCTGGACAGGCGAATATAAGGAGCTGAAAGCAGCTCTTACGGAAGAAGAATATGCCGCAGCCAGAGCTTCGACTCTGAATGCGCACTACACCAGCCCTACCGTGATCCGTGCAATCTATGAAGCATTGGACGGTATGGGATTTGAGAAAGGCAATATTCTGGAACCGTCGATGGGTGTCGGCAACTTCTTCGGTATGCTGCCGGATTCCATGCTGGGGAGCAGGCTCTATGGTGTGGAACTGGATTCCATCACCGGGCGTATTGCGCAAAAGCTGTATCCGCAGGCAGAAATCAAGGTGGCAGGCTTTGAGACCACCGACCGGCGTGATTTTTATGATCTGGCCGTGGGCAATGTGCCTTTTGGCAACTACCGTGTCAGCGATAAGCCATATGATAAACTCGGATTTTCTATCCACAACTATTTCTTTGCCAAGGCACTGGATCAGGTTCGGCCCGGTGGTATCGTGGCCTTTGTTACCAGCCGCTATACGATGGATTCCAAAAATCCGGACGCACGAAAGTATCTGGCGCAGCGGGCAGAATTGCTGGGAGCTATCCGACTTCCCAACAACGCATTCCGTGCCAATGCCGGTACGGATGTGGTGTCGGATATCATTTTCCTGCAAAAGAGAGACCATCCCATTGATATCGAACCGGATTGGGTGCATCTGGGGCTGACATCGGAGGGTATTACCCTCAACGGCTACTTTGTTGACCACCCGGAAATGGTGCTGGGTGAGATTACAACGGAAAGTACCCAGTACGGCAAGGAAGAATGTACGGTCATTCCGATTCCAGGTGCGGATCTGGGAGACCAGCTGCATGAGGCGGTGCAGCACATCGGCGGTCATTATGAAGCACAGGAGCTGGCACAGGAGGAGGAGTTGTCCTTGCAGGGCGAAACTATTCCGGCAGACCCCAATGTCAAGAACTTCTCCTATGCCGTAGTGGATGGGGATGTCTACTTCCGTGAGAACAGCATCATGCGTAAGGCAGACCTTTCTGCGACAGCCACCGGCAGGATCAAAGGCATGGTGGAGCTTCGCACCATTGTGCAGGAACTGATCGACTATCAGCTGAACGATTATCCGGAGGACGCGATTGCCCAGAAACAGCGGGAACTGAATGTAGCCTATGACCGATTCGCAGATCAGTATGGGCTTATCAATTCCCGTGCAAATGCACAGGCTTTTTCGGAAGATTCGTCTTATTATCTGCTCTGCTCTCTGGAAAATGTGGATGAAAACGGCAGGCTGGAATCCAAGGCGGATATGTTCACCAAACGGACGATTCGACCGGAACGGGCTGTTACCAGCGTGGATACTCCGGCTGAAGCTCTGGCAATCTCCATTGGAGAGCGCGGCAGAGTGGATTTGCCCTATATGTCGGAGCTTTTAGGTACACCAGGGGAATATGAAAAAATCCAGCAGGAACTGCATGGTGTCATTTTCAAAGACCCGATGACGCAGGGCAGCGAGGAAACCGGCTGGGTAACAGCTGATGAATATCTGTCCGGCAATGTCCGGGAAAAGCTCCGCGTGGCAGAGTTGGCTGCGGCCTCTGACCCTGCCTTTGCGGTGAACGCGGAATATTTGAAGAAGGCACAGCCAAAAGACCTGGATGCTTCGGAGATTGATGTGCGTCTTGGTGCCACATGGGTCAATCGGGATTATATCCAGCAGTTTATGGAAGAAACCTTTGAACCGCCGTTCTATCTGCGCCGAAATATTGAAGTGAAATTCTCTCCCATGACGGCAGAATGGCAGATTACCGGCAAGAGTACACCGAGCCGGAACGATGTCCATGCCTATATGACCTACGGCACCAGCCGTGCCAATGCCTACCGGATTTTAGAGGATACGCTGAATCTGCGGGATATTCGTATCTACGATACCGTGGAGGATGCAGACGGTAAGCAAAAGCGAGTTCTGAATAAAAAGGAGACCACCCTCGCCCAGCAGAAACAGCAGGCCATTAAGGATGCGTTCCAGAATTGGGTGTGGAAAGACCCTTATCGCCGTGCGGAACTGGTGGAAAAGTATAACGAGCTGTTCAACAGTACCCGTCCTCGTGAGTACGATGGTTCTCATATCCGCTTTGGCGGTATGAATCCGGAGATCCGGCTGCGGGAACATCAGCAGAATGCCATTGCTCATGTGCTGTACGGCGGCAATACGCTGCTGGCCCACGAGGTAGGTGCCGGTAAGACCTTCGAGATGGCAGCTTCTGCTATGGAGGCAAAGCGGCTGGGACTGTGCCAGAAATCCATGTTTGTCGTTCCGAATCATTTGACCCTTCAGTGGGCAAACGAGTTCCTACGCCTGTATCCGAGTGCAAAACTGCTGGTGGCAAGCAAAAAGGACTTTGAGACTGCCCGCAGAAAAAAGTTCTGCGCACGAATTGCCACTGGCGATTACGATGCAGTTATCATCGGGCATTCTCAGTTTGAGAAAATCCCGGTGTCCGCAGAACGGCAGAAGCGGATTTTGACTGCCCAGATTGATGAAATCGAAAATGCTATTGCTGAGATGAAATCCCAGAATGGCGAGCGTTTCTCCATCAAACAGATGGAAAAGACCCGGAAAGGATTGGAGGCGAGATTGGAGAAACTCCGGGCAACAGACCGAAAAGACGATGTGATTACCTTTGAGCAGCTGGGCGTAGACCGGCTGTTCGTAGACGAGGCACACGCGTTCAAGAACCTGTTCCTCTACACAAAAATGCGCAATGTTGCGGGATTGTCCACATCGGAAGCGCAGAAATCTTCGGATATGTTTATGAAGTGCCAATATATGGACGAGCTGACAGGCGGGCGCGGCATCATTTTTGCGACCGGCACCCCGGTCAGCAACAGCATGACGGAGCTTTACACCATGATGCGGTATCTCCAGTACGGCACGTTGCAGCAGAAAGGGCTGACCCATTTCGACAGCTGGGCTTCTACCTTTGGTGAGACCACCACGGCCATTGAGCTGGCACCAGAAGGAACCGGATACCGGGCAAGAACAAGATTTGCAAAATTCTTCAACCTGCCGGAGCTGATGAATATGTTCAAGGAAGTGGCAGATATCAAGACTTCCGATCAGCTGCATCTGCCGGTGCCGGAGGCAAAGTTTGAAACTGTGGTGGTGCAGCCTTCGGAGCATCAGCAGGCGATGGTGGCGGAGCTTTCGGAACGGGCAGCGGCTGTGCATTCCGGCGTGGTAGACCCGTCGGTCGATAACATGCTAAAAATCACATCGGATGGCAGAAAGCTGGGGCTGGATCAGCGGCTGATGAATCCGCTCCTGCCGGATGACCCCAACAGTAAGCTCAATGCCTGTGTGCGGAATGTGCTTCGTATTTATGAAGAAGGACAGTCGGATAAGCTGACCCAGTTGCTGTTCTGCGACCTCAGCACGCCGAAGAACGATGGAACCTTCAATGTCTATGAGGATATCCGCGCCAAACTAATTCAGTCCGGTGTGCCGGAAGAAGAAATCGCATTTATTCATGATGCCGATACTGAGGCAAAAAAGAAAGATTTGTTTGCCAAAGTGCGTGCCGGACAGGTACGGGTATTGTTAGGTTCGACACAGAAGATGGGTGCAGGCACGAACGTGCAGGACAGGCTGGTGGCCGTGCATCATCTGGATGTAGGTTGGCGGCCTGCGGACATGACCCAGCGAAATGGTCGTATCATCCGTCAGGGAAACCGAAACAAAGAAGTGCAGGTTTATCAGTATGTGACGGAAGGAACTTTTGATGCCTACCTCTATGTGCGACACGAAGTCGCTTAAATCAACTGTCTGGCTATGACCA
>ERZ825525.1808-NODE-1808-length-16183-cov-9.930122_pt1 | contig 16183 bp, 14 predicted proteins | sample MGYA00519930_ERZ825525 | MGnify/ENA primary metagenome ERZ825525 (study PRJEB31778, sample SAMEA3449203) | human gut metagenome | biome: human gut; feature: human-associated habitat; material: faeces | place: United Kingdom | collected 2010/2012 ... | reverse complement strand
GGGCAAATCGGATACGTTCCTTTTGCGCCGAGCCATACGGCGGGTGCGCCATGACTTCCCCATCGGAGAACGAGCGACTAACACCGACGCCGCAAAGCGAGCTGGCAGCTTGCGGGCAATGACGCGCAGAATACATAATGATACTCCCTTACAGCCACAGTCCGAGCGTTAAAAGCGTCGCAGGCAATGGGTAGGGCTGCATGAGAACCATGCAGGGGTGAAACTCCCGTGAGGTTGTGCTAACAACCGTCCGATTAAAGCACCATTATATTTTTTGTTGTAATAGTGGACTTGCCGCTTTTCATATAGTGTATTAGCAGTTTTCCGAAAGGGGGCTAATCATGGAGAAAAACGATAAATCCAAAACAGATACGATATGCAAGAGTGTTTTCAAAAGCGGCGAGAACACTACTTCAAAGAGCCAATTCACAAAAAAGTGGATTGAGCTTATCAATAGATTAGAACGAAACAAAAATGTTAATTCTCGCAAGAAATCATGACAAGCTGTTTCCGTTATGGTATAATCATAGTGGAAATAGCTTGTTCTATCTCTTGGAGGAGATATGAACATGAAAGTTGCGATTTATTGCCGCTTATCCGAAGAAGATAGAAACAAGCAATTTGAAACCGACGACAGCAACAGCATACAGAACCAAAAGACTATGCTGCTGCAATACGCTATGGAACAGGGGTGGGAACTTTACAACATATACAGCGACGACGACTACACGGGTTCAGATAGACGACGCCCGGAATTTAACCGTCTGCTCAAAGACGCAGAAGCGCACAAATTTGATATTATCCTCTGTAAAACACAATCCCGCTTCACCCGTGAATTGGAATTAGTTGAAAAGTACATACACGGGTTATTCCCTATTTGGGGTATTCGTTTCATCAGCATTGTTGACAATGCCGATACCGCCAACAAAGGAAACAAAAAGTCACGTCAAATCAACGGACTTGTCAATGAGTGGTATTTGGAGGATATGTCCGAGAATATCCGCAGCGTTTTAACCAACAGACGAGTGAACGGTTTTCATATCGGCGCATTTGCCCTTTACGGGTACAAGAAAGACCCCGACCAAAAGGGACACTTGATAATCGACGAAGAAGCCGCAGCCGTTGTCCGAGAAGTATTTACCCTATTCGCACAGGGTTACGGAAAAACTGCGATTGCCCGTATGCTCAATGACAGGGGCATACCAAATCCAACTGAATATAAGCGTCTGCATGGCTTGCGGTATCAGCAGCCGAAAACAAAGAACAGCACCCTTTGGAAATACTTTGCTATTTCTGATATGCTGATAAATGAAATCTATATCGGTAATATGGTGCAAGGAAAATACGGCAGCGTTTCCTATAAGACGAAGCAGAACAAGCCCCGTCCCAAAAGTGAGTGGTATGTCGTAGAGGGTACGCATGAGCCGATTATAGATCGTGAGTTATGGGACAGAGTACAGGCGTTAATCGAACAGAGGGCAAAGCCCTTTGACGTTGGCACAGTCGGTTTATTTGCAAGAAAAGCCCGGTGCGCTAACTGCGGTTACACCATGCGTTCATCAAAGTCTGCACCGGGGCGCGGAAGCAAACATTATTTACAATGCTCCAACCGCCATGTGGCAAAGGACGCTTGTATCGGCTCTTTTATCTCTGTTGACAAATTGGAAAGGCTTGTAATAGATGAGCTTAACCGTTTAGCAACCGATTATCTTGACAAAGACGAGTTAGAACAGAACATTGAGTTTTGCGACAACTTGCAGGAGCAGAAAGCCCGTCTACTCTCTGATATTGCAGTCTACGAAAAAAAGGTTGCAGAGTATTCAAAAGGTATTCGGGAGCTTTACATGGATAAGGTCAAGGGCTTAATTTCTGAAAGCGATTATGTAGAAATGTCTAAAGATTTTACCACAGAGCGTGAACGTTTGGAACGTGTAATTGCTGACGGAGAAAAGCAGTTAGCCGAAATCGAAGAAAAAATTGCGGCGGGCGATAATCGCCGCGAACTGATTGAACAATACACCAACTTGGAACACCTTACCCGCGAGATCGTGGAAACGCTGATTGATTATATATCCGTCGGCAAGCGTATTCCGGGAACAAGGAACGTTCCGATTGAAATTCACTGGAACTTTTAATCACAAGTTGTTCTTATATGATTGCAGCAGAGCAGAAGGCCCGGGTTACCTACGACAACATCCTGCGCCTGTCCGACGACCCGGACGTCAACGATGTCATCAAGTTCCTGCGGGCTCGGGAGATCGTGCATTTCCAGCGCTTCGGCGAAGCGAAGCGTACAAGATGGAGAGTTACCAAAAGAGCTGCTGAACAGAACAGCCGCAAATCATCAAAAATGGTGGCTTGCGGCTGTTTGACTCTGAAATCCATGGTAATGGGCGCACACCCTCTCACGGCAAGGTTTCTCCGTTTCCCTCAATGCGGCCATCCGTCATCTGAACGATCCTGTCACAGCGTTCGGCAATCGAAGGGTCGTGCGTAACGATGATCAGCGTCTTGCCGCTTTCCTTGCAGAGCCGCATGAGGATGTCCATGACATTCGCTTTGTTCGCCGCGTCCAGTGAGCCGGTGGGTTCGTCCGCAAGGATGATCGGCTGGTCACAGACGATTGCACGGGCGATTGCCACCCGCTGCCGCTCTCCACCGGACAATTTGCCCGCCTTGCGGTTCAGCTTGTCGGATATGTCCAGCTTCTGCGCGATCTCCCGGATTCGTGGCTTATGCTCCCTGCGCTTGATCTGCCTGTTGTAAAGCAGGGGGATTCGGATGTTGTGATATACGGTTTCATCGTCCAGCAGGGCGAAGTCCTGCACAATATAGCCGAACGAGGCATTTCGGAAAGTGCTGCACCGCCTGTCGCTCATGTTCAGGACTTCCTTTCCGTCCACGGCGACGCTTCCGGAATCCGGCTTCAAAATCAGACCGATAATGTTCAAAAGTGTGGACTTGCCGCTGCCGGAAGGTCCGACAATGGCGACGGCTTCGCCGCTTTCCACGGAAAGATTGGCGTGATTTACCGCTTTTACGGTGTAGTGGCTGGTTTCATAGCTCTTGCAGGCTTGTGTAACGGTGATTCCCGGCATAGTTCATTCCCTCCTTAATCCCTGTGAAAATTTAGATACAAAACGCTGCTGCACAATACTTGTGACAAGGAACGCCGAGCCCATGGTGGCTGCGAATACCATGAGAAGATTCAGCGGCGACGCGAGCCTGTTCAATGACAGGATCAGGAGCGTTCCCGCAAGCGGGATCACATGGTATCCCAACACGAACAGATACATCCTTGCAAAGATAAACCGCTGTGTTGCGCCAAACAGATGATGCACCGCATATTCCGGGATCCTGCGTCGCAGGATGCGATAGGTGTTCAGCAGCAGCGCACCGAATAAAACCAGCGTGGACATGATGTAGAACAGAAGATACGCCTGATGGGTGCGGGTGCTGCTTGCGGCGGAAAGCCGCAAAAAGTTTTCCGTTGACTGTATCTCCGCATAGGCGGAATAGTTTTGATACAGGAACGACCTGACATCGGCGGTGCTTTCCTCTGTGGGTTCGGCAAGAATCAGACGGTCTATGAACATATCCACCGATACGTGCGGAAACGCCGCGAGGGAAAGGGCATCCTCACAGGATGGCGAGAAAACATAGAGCGTTTTCTTCAGATTCTCCGATGCGGGTGGAATGTAGTGCAGCGGATGGTAAACGTCCATATCGGATGGAACAACGGTTACTGTGCATTCGTGATCTCCGATGCGGAGCGTCTTTCCTTCGTCCCCGGCGCAGTCCGGCGAAACCGCGGCGATGGGTGCACCGCTGCCTGCCGGAAACGGGAATGCTGTCAGCCGGGTATAGGCGCCCACATAAACGATGGTCTGCTGATACCCGCCGATGCCGGGGAGAAGGACGAGGCTGCCGAGGTTGTCATGCTTTTGAAACAGATCCACGAGGCCCTGCTGCCGCCCACTGCCTGTGCTGATAGGCTGTGCGGTAGTTTCCCGGTCAGCCGCTGTCATAAGACTGCTCAAATCCTTTACCCGCACCATGCTCACATCGTTTTGCGTAAAGCGACGGATTGCATCATTTTGTGACGCGACATGCTGGTAGCTCAATCCCACCAGCACGAAAGCCATTATGGACATTGCGGTTAAAAAGCCGTAAAAAACGACCCATCCAACATCCTTGACCAAATCCCGGATCACCTGCCTGATCAGTGTCATATCATCTTCCCCCTTTCCCCAACCGTGCGGCTGTTCCGCAGTAGCCCGCCCAGTTCAAAATCAGTGAGAACAGTACAAACCCTGCCGTAGTACCTATCAGCAGCGTGGTCAGATCACTGTCCGGCATATAGGTCAGCCCCCGGTACAGCGCCACGCCGAAAAGCAGAGCAGCCGTCAGTGCAATACCCATCGCCGTAAGGGTGGAGCGGAGGAACAGCCGTGCTTTTGACAGCCCAAACAAATGATAGATTTGATAGCGGCGGTCATTTTCCCGATACATGGTCAGCACCACATAGGAGAAGCAAAAGATCAAACCGAGCATGGCAGCGGAAATCGCTCTGGAAAGAACGCTGTCCGTTAGAAGCTTCGCCGCCAGCGCGGGAAGGCTCAAATGCTGCCGCTGGTCAGTGACCGTATAGCCGCGGCTCTCGAACAGGGCCGTCAGACCACTGGTGTCCGCGCCATCTGTGAAGTACATTCCATCCTTCGCCCCGCTCATGGACAACGGATAGAGAAACCCTGCATTGGAGATAACGGAAGGCACATCTTGTTCCCGATAGGTTCCCAGGACAGGCAGCCCCAGCGAGTCCGGCAAAAACCGTCCGTCGCGCACATAGGTTTCCGAAAAAGCCGCGTCCTCTGCGGTTAATACGCCCTGCGCGTCACAAGGCAGCGAAAGCCCGATGGCTTCACGGAGCCAATCCGAACCGTCCAGGATGCCGCAGCCTGCGGCAAACCCGTTCTTGTATAGGATTGTCGCCTCGTTTTCCAACGCCCAGCGTTCCAGGAGCACATAAAGCTCATCGGACGGCGCGGCGGCACTTGGCGTGCCTGCGTCCTCCTCCGGATGAAGGTATGTCCGGGAGACATCCGCGACAGTAAAGGATTGCAATCCCGACACGGGGCTGAAATAGTAGTCCGAGTAAATGATGGAAACGCCAAGCCCTATGCTCGCAAGAATCAGGATCGAGCATAGCAAGGCAGCCCAGTTCTTTTTTCGCATAGCTTTGCCCTCCGTCCTCTCACAGCGCAATATGCCGTGTGGCACAATCGCTCACATAGGGATCATGTGTCACAACAACAATGGTTTTCCCCTGTCGGTTCAGCTCTTTGAGAATATCCATCACATAGCTGCGGTTGCGCTCGTCCAGACTGCCCGTAGGCTCATCCGCAAGGATAATGTCGGGGGATTTTGCAATGATTTTTGCCAGCGCCACCCGCTGCTGCTCACCGCCGCTCAAGGTGTAGACCTTACGACGCTCATAGCCCGAAAGCCCCACCTGTGCCAGCGCATCCGCGATGCGTTCTTTCTCTGCCTTGCCCTTTGCTTTACCGAACCGGGTGGCGAGCTTCATGTTGGCTTCCACGGTGTCGGTGTCCACCAGCCCGTAATTCTGAAACAGGTAGGACAGCTTGTGCCGCCGCAGGTGAACCGCAGCGCGGGAGGAAAAGGACGGGTTTCTTGCGCCGCAGAGGGTGACGCTGCCGCTGTCCGGCGTTTCCAGCAGTCCTATGATGTTCAGGAGCGTTGTTTTTCCGGCTCCGCTTTCGCCCTTGATGGCGACAAACTCTCCGGCTTCAATATGCAGCGAGTAATCCCGAAACAGGACTTTCTCCCCGAAGCGTTTATTGATATTGGATAAAGTAATGGCAGTCATGCTTCCGCTCCTTTCACAATCTGATAGAGGTTTTTCCGGGCAATGCTGCCGCAAGCCAGCAGCGTGATCAGCAGCTCCGCGAGAAATGTACCCAGCAGGATATTGTAGTCAAGCTCGATGGCGAGCTTTAAGAGCAGCAGCCCCGCCGCTACCGCCCCATAGTACAGCACCGTCAGCACGAGATGGGTGCGAATACAGCTCAAAAGGGAATGCCCTTCAATCAGGTTACAGGCGATCCTGTCCCTATAATTGTCGCAATAGAGCCTTGCGCCGAATAAGATCAGGCAGAACAGCCCAATCAGCAGCACCAAAGCCTGTACGCCCCAAATCATCAGCATATAGGTCAGATGATGGAGCATTTTATCAAAGGTGGCGGCGACAGTCGGTGTGGAAACGGTCGCCGCGTCAATCCCCGTTTCCCGCAGGATAGGCAGCAGCTCCGCATACGGATCATCGGTGGGAACATAGAGGAAATACGCCCCCTGTGAACACCATGCTTCGATGAAAAGCCCGTCCAGCAGGTCACCTTCCTTGACTACAAGGATGGGCGCGGGCAGAGCGCCGTTTCCCCCAAGCCCTGTGCTGGCGTTATAGGAGTATATGTCAGACGCTTTATCATCGTAGAGGACAATATTCACATCCCCGGAATTTCCCCAGCTCGCGCCGCGCTCCCGCACCTCATCCCGCCTGTATTCCTTGGACTTTGGAAGCAGAATATTCACATGGGTATCGGAAAGCAGAGCGTCACCGATCTGCTCCCCGTCCGGCGCATAGATGGGGTTGAACGCAAGGTAGTTTCGGTTGATGTGGGCATAATCCTGACCGTATGCCTCTCCCAGCATTTTCCCTTCAAACAGGTCGTAATTAAAATCGTTGGCTGCCATGAGTATTCCATTGTAGCGATCCACTGTGGCATAATAGAACGCCAGATAATCCGCGCCCTCCGGTGCTCTGCCGGAATTAACATTGTTCAGAGGGACAGTCACATAGCCCTTTGTCTTTTGCGAACAGAACTCCGCTGCATGGAAGGTGTTGTAGATCTGCGTGATGTTCCGCACGGCAATGGTGAGAGAGAATAGAATAAAGATCAGAAAAGCAGCTTTCGCAAGCGTGTTTGTAATGTAGATCCCGCGCTTTGGAACTTTGCCCTTCACATACTCCGCGCTGCGCTGCCCGGAGAGGAACAACAGGGAGAGCAGGATGCCCAGTATCAGAGGAACGAGCAGCCACAGACAATCCCCCAGCAGGAACAGACCAAATTGCCAGGTCGCCACCGGATGAAGCCACACGGCGCAAATCATGGCGGCGGCAAAAATCAGCAGAAAGCAAAGACACAAAGCAGGGGCAAAGGCTTTGATCTCCCCCAGCAGGATATTCCCCGTGGTATAGCCCTCCATTTTTTTCAGCACATTTTTCTTGCCTGCGGACAGGGTGTAGAATACGATACTGACGCAGAGCATAAAGGCAGGAATGAACAGGAAATAAAGCGGCAGTTTGGTAGACAAAAGCCTTTCGTTGGTTGCTGTTACGGAATAGCCCAAGCCTTTCAGCGCATGAAGCACCGCGTCAAGCTGTCCTTCCGCCACATACCAGGTCGCGGCGGTCAAGTCATGCTGCTGCGCCTGCATGAGTGGATAGATGACGGTATCTTGAAACAGCGAGGACAGATGCAGCGCCATAGCTCCCGGCTGCTTTGCAGTGGAAAAGAACTCGTCCGATTCCAGCCTCACGCTCCCTTTCCCGGTAGAAACGGAAAGAAAGCTGTCGGTATGGCTGGTCTTATAGTAGCGGTACAGTGGCTTGTCCCCATCCAGCTCCGCGTAGCGGTACATAATGTCTGCGCCGATCTTTCCGAGTGCAGTATCTATCTGTCCCAAAAATTCGCGGTTGCTCAATGTCTCCGGCTTTTCGAGGATTACCGCCCGCTTATCCAGTATCATGCTTTCCTCTGCGTCCTGTGCAAAATTGAACAGGGATAGTACCGAAAGCACGGTCATACAGACGGCAAAGCAAAAGATCACAAGTTTTCTCATGGTACACCTACTTTCCAAATGGTCAGACCGCTATTCGTTCTCACCCTCTCTTTTTATACCCCGCAGCTCTTTTACATTATAAAAAATACTCAATGCCAGCAGCATAGCGCAGTAGAACAGAACGCCGACTGCAAGGATCAGTTGAAAGTCGCGCCATTCCGAACAGGATGCAGTGCGAAAGCCCATGACACACAGATGCCCCAGCCCGTATGCGATAGGAATCGGGAGTAGGCGCTCCACCCGGCGGCGGGATTTTTCTTTCCTACGCAGCTTGAACCATACCCCGGTAAGGATCAGGAACAGGGCGATGTTGAATAGCAGCCAATAGCCCAAAGAAAGCCCCGCCAAAGCGACCCAGCCGCCGCTGTCGGGCGCGGTGCCGTAGATGCACACCGAGCTATCGCTGGAGCTTTCGGCGTGTCCGTTGATAAACTGCGTGAAATAAACGAGAAGCGGCTTGCCGCTCTCCGGCGCTGCGGTCACGGCCTGCGCGCCGGGCCTATGGAACGCCCTGTCCCATACGGAGGTCCACACCTCAAGATGGTAGACAGTGTTGCGATCATCGGGGTCGGCGATTTGTTGGAGCTTATAATTCGTGACCTCGTTGCCGAAAGAGAGCGTCACCGCACCGTTTGCTTCCTCCGTCACAGTCACCAGCTCCGGCGAATAGGCGAAGTATTCCGGCGCGGTTAGAAAGGAAATGACCGACAGCATCAGCGCCAGCAGCACCGCCGCTGTGCATAGGATGGTCTGCACCTTTTTCATCAGCAGAGCCTTTTTCAGCCGTTTCAGCGGCGCGGCATCCATGTCGGGCTGCGGCTCTGTTTGCACCTCCACAGGCTCCCGCAGTTTTTCAAGCTCCGCACGGCAGGCGGGGCAGCTTTCCAGATGCTCCTTTACAAACTCCGACGTATCCTCCGATACCATGTTTTCCACATACAGCGGCAGAATATCGCGGATGATACTGCATTCATTTTTCATCTTTGTCAACCTCCATTCCCTTTTGGATCATTTTTCGTGCGCGGTGATAGGTGACGCACGCCCAGTTTTCCGTCTTGTGAAACAGCTTCCCGATCTCCTTAAAGCTCAATTCGCCAAGGGTACGCCACATGAAAACCTCTTTGTACGGATCGGGAAGCTCATGCAGCAGATGTTTTACCTGTTGGGCATTCTCGCTGCGCAGCAGCATTTCATCCGGTGATTCCTCCGCTTCCGATATAAGCTGTTCCATATCCGCTGTATGCTCTGTCCAGCGGCTTTGTTTCAGATGGGTATAGTAACAATTCTTTGCGATCTGACACAGCCACACCCGGATGTCGCAATCCCCCCGAAAGCTGTCAATGCGGCGAAGCGCACGGAAGAAGGCTTCGCTGGTAATATCCTCTGCCAGCCGTTCGTCCCCGCCGGACAGCCGCCGCACATAGAGGAACACATCCCGAAAATAGTCTTTGTATATCTGTTCAAAGTCCGTCACCTGCTCACCTCCTTGTCCCGTTCACTTATATGACTACGCAAAACCGAAAATCTTACAAAGAATTTTGTAAAAAAATTTGAGTTGACTACTTATCTTCCCATATTGCAAGACTGCCGCTCGGCAGTTTTCGCTGTCGGGCGGCAGATTCGGTTATGCAGTAAGAGGACCGTCCACAATCTTTATATACGCCTCCAGCTTTACTTTTCACAGGTATTGGAGCTCTCATTCTCGCCTAAGTATCGCTCTCCGCTTGCAACGGCTTCTTCCAGTATAGCATAGACCTCCGCCAAGGCGCGGACATACTGCGGGAAGTCGCGCCGCAGCTCACTGTCCTCCTCCGACGGCAGGACCGGCCTCCGCATCATACGATGAACAGCCCTCCATACCTGAAGCCTGCTGCCGGGATAGGCTTCTCTCAGTTTCTCGACCGCGCGGTTCTTCGCCTTCTCCACGGCGGACTCCTTCATCATGTGATACATCCCGATCTCTTTCAAGGTCGCCTCCGGGTATCCGAACACGCCGCAGGTCTTGCCGAGAATGTCCCTGTCCTTCTTCGGCAGGGTGTCGAACAGCTCCCGGAGAAGCTCAATGCAGACCTTGCGGTACACGGCTCGCTCCGCCGAAACGGAGAGCATCCCCGGCATCAGCCGCTCGTAGGGATCGCCGTCATAACCCTCCGGGACAAGATCATGCACACCGAGGAAATGGGTGTTGTAGCGAACATACCGGCTGACACAAGCCTCGGAGATGCCCAACTCCTCCGCAATTTCGCCGGTATCCTTCCATGCAACATGATACAGCCTCTGCGTCTGCCGGACGGCAGCCATCTCGTCCTTGCTCAACGCCATGCAGCCTATGTTCTGTTCCAGCCAGCGGGTCATGCGCCCCTTCAAATGCGGGTAGAGGTAGGTGGTGAGCGCGGCGCGGCTCTCGTCATATTCTCTGCTCTGAATCCGTGTCAGAAGCTCCACGGTGCCCTCGCCGCAGAGATCTTCCAGAATCGTTTTCGTATACGCGGAACACTGATTCGGATGATGCTGCTCCATTATCAGGCAGTTGAACTCCGCCGCAGCTTCCTTGGCGATGCCGCGGATCAGACCGATGTTTTTATGGTACAGCTTTTCCAGCGCAGCTTCATCACCGTTATAATATTGGCGAATTAGTTGCTCGTTGGTCATACTTGCTCACCCGCCTTTTTCTTCGGCGGACGGCCCCTCGGATTGGCCGTTCTGGTGATCCCGCAGTGCTGGTAAACGCGCTCAGAGGAAATACGCTGCTCAAAAGCCTCTACGGAGATATTCGCGTCACGCAGAGCGTCATAGAGCAGATCCCGCACATAGTCCTTGGCTTTTCTTGTGTCCTCCTGTGAGATCGCACCCCGCTGCATATCCTTTGTGAAGCGGGCAAAAGCGGTCACCTTGACTTTGACCTTGGGAATGTCCTTCGCCAGTTCCTTCTGCAACTCCACCGTGCCGAACTGCCGGCAGGTGTAGCCGGGCGCGTGGGGACACGCCCCTTCGCAGTATAGCGCGTGGACACCGCTCTTGAGCAGAAAATACCGTCCGCAGATGATGCAGCAGCGGATTTTGTGCCCACTGTTCAGCGCCAGCATATAATCCGCTTTCATCAGTGCCTGCAAGCTGTCGGTCACATGCTCCCGACAGATAGCGACAGAGCCGTCCGGCAGCGGCCGCGGCACATAGGAAAGCTCGTAGGCATCGTGGGTCGTATAGCAGTCGCCGTTGTTGCGGATGGGATTGACGATGAGCTTTTCCGCAATGCGTTCATCATTGTAGAAGCCGTAGAGTGCTGCGGCATAGTCCTCTGGGCTGTTATGCTTCAGCTTGGACAGACTAAAGCTGATGAAATTCCGAATAGTACCGTTGAAAGCGCGAATGTCGTGAAGATATGTTTCATAACGGCGGATGTATTTTTTGTAATCACGCCATGCGTCCTTGGTAGGACCGATGGCACGAAGCATTTCGTAATAAAAGGCATCGCCTTTTTCCAAAGCTGCTTCGCTCGGATGGAACAGGTCAAGCGGAACATCCTTGACCGTTTCACTGCGCGCGGAGATTTCATTCGCCACGCGCTCAAGTCGTTCCCGTTGTATCTCCACTGGCAGATCATGTTCCTCTTTCGGAAACAAATCGAACTGCCCCGTGATCTCTCGTATGACAGAGAAGAAAGCGTCCTCGCTCTCGTCCAGCAGCAGGCGGAACACAGCGTAGCGGCGCAGCACTCCGCATAGCGCCGCCAGCTCCTCATTCAGCTTCCACCAAAGCTCTATGCTCCCGCTCTGCTCATATTCTTCCGCAAGGCTGGTGACCTGCTTCATGCGTTTGCTCATGGGTCGATATTCGTCCGGCGACAGGTTCAGCAGATCGGCGGTCAACATACCGGCAGTGAACTGCTGACCGTATAGCTCCAGCGTACTGCCATAGGTGTAGAAAACGATGCTGCCCTCCATGTGTGCCCCTCCTGGTAAAATCTGTCCTACATGAATTTTAATCTGTCCATGCCTTTTCTCAGCATAGCATAAATTCCTCCACAATACAAGCAGAGGGAAGAAACCACGCGCCGTCCCGTGGTAACGCCCCTCTGCTTTTTTCGCTCTTATCGTTCCGATGGGAGCAATATTTTTTAAGGAGGATTCGAAATTGAAAAAAGAAAACCGATTGCTGACCATCGACGGAGAAACGCTGATGAGTCAGCCGCTCACACCGCTGAACTTCGTGGTGGATACGCTGATCTCTCAAGGTCTGCACATCCTCGCGGGCTCTCCCAAGGTGGGAAAGTCATGGCTGGCGCTGTGGCTGGCCGTCACGGTGGCGAAGGGCGAAGCCGTCTGGGGCATGGGCGTGAAGCAGGGCACTACGCTCTACCTCTGCCTGGAGGATTCCACCCTCCGCATCCAGAACCGTCTGTTCGAGATCACAGAGGACACCCCCGCCAGCGTCCACTTCTCCACCAACAGCGATACCCTTGGTAAGGGTCTGGAGGAGCAGCTCTGTGCATTCCTCGCTGAGCACCCCGACACGGTGCTGGTCATCATCGACACACTGCAAATGATCCGCGGCACCAACTACGACAACACCTACGCCAACGACTACCGTGACCTCTCCGTACTGAAGCACATCGCGGATACCCACGGCACCGCCATTCTGCTGATCCACCATCTGCGAAAAGAATTCGCCGACGATGTGTTCAGCCGCATCTCTGGCACAACAGCCATCAGCGGCGCGGTGGATTCCAGCTTCACGCTCATTGAGGACAAGCGCGGCAGCGGCAAGGCAACACTCTCCTGCATCGGGCGCGACATCGAGTACCGGGAGCTGACGCTGGAACGCAACGCGGAAAATGTGTGGGAGCTGGTGTCGGACAGCCGGACACAGCCGGAGCTGCTGGGCGGCCGGATCGTGATTCTTCTCTCTGAGCTGATGCGTGACCGCACGGAATTTATCGGCACTCCCACGGAGCTGTCCGCGCAGATCGACCCTGCGGGCAGCGAGGGCATCACGCCGAAGAAGGTATCTCGTCTGATCCTGCAAAGCGTTGCCGCACTAAGCAAAATCGGTATTTCCGCCGTGGTGCGCCGCAGCAACGGCAAGCGGCTCATCGAGCTGCGCCGTGCCGAAAGTGACGATGCACAGGGTACCCAAGCTGTTGACCCTATCGACCCTGCCGATGTCTCAGGCGGTGAAAACACCCCCGTGTTTCGGCGTGTGAGCCGCTGTGTGCGCGGTTCGGGGCTGGGGTGGTGTGTGTACCCGACGAGGGGAGATTCAGCCCGCGCGGGGCGAGCACTGTGGCGGCATAAAAACGGCGAATACGCCGCCGTGACCCACGGGCGTCCAGCGTTTCAGCAGCATGAAGCGCACGCCGAGGGTAGTAATACCACCCCCATACAGGAACGCCGAAAAAGCGCTGTGTGTAGGGGAAATAATCCCTTGAAAGCCGGATGAAGAAACAGTTCATTTCTCTGCCGCAGATGGAAAATTCCTCTGCGTAAACCGTTATTCCCGATAGGCGCAGAGAGTTTCTGTTACGGGAGATTTTATCACCTCCGTTGGAGGTGGCCAGCATCGCATTTGTCTGGTCTGCGGCGAAGCCGCTGCCCTGCCAAATGCACCGAGCGGGCAAAGACCTGCACCCAAATTCCGGGCGGAAGCCCGGACCCACTTTTAGCTACGATTGGAGAAAAATATGAAAAAAGATATTAAATTCAGCACGCGCATGGCATCCACCGACCGTGAGAAGATCAGGGCGCTGGCGGCGAAGGCCCACATGTCCATGAGCGACTACGTCACCGCCTGCTGTCTGGGAAAGCAGGTTGTGGTCGTCGACGAGCAGAAGGAGTTGCTCCGCCAGCTCAAGGGCATCGGCAGCAACATCAACCGCCTCACCGTCCTTGCCAACATGGGCAAGGTGCAGGTCATCGGACTCGACAAGGCCGCGCAGGAACTGTCCGAGGTCAGCGCCGCGTTGCGGTCAGTCATGGAAGGTCGGTGAGCCGTATGGCCATCGTACATTTCGTAAACTACAAAAAAGGAACACAGTCCCGCGCCGCCATGCGCGGCGTGATGCTCTACGTCATGCAGGAAAAGAAATCCGCATGGGAGGGCGAGCCGCTCGTCAGCGGCGTCAATTGCCAGCCGCAGAGCGTCTACGACGATTTCCTGAACACCAAGCTGCTCTACCACAAGGACGGCGGCGTGATGTTCTACCACATGGTGCAGAGCTTTCCGAAAGGCGCGGCGGTCGATCCCCGGCAGGCTCACGAAGCCGCGCGGCGGCTGGCAGAATACTTTGACGGCTGCGAGGTGCTGGTCTGCACCCACGTAGACCGCGAGCACATCCACTCCCACTGCGTCATCAACTCCGTTAACTTCGAGACCGGCAAAAAGCTGCACATGGCGAAAGAGCAGATTCAAGAACTGATGCGGCGCAACGACGCGATCTGTCAGGAGATGGGGCTGCCGGTCTTTGACGCGCCAACGCAGCAGGCCCGCGGCATGAGCGGCGCGGAGTATCACACGGCGCTGAAGGGCCAAAGCTGGAAGCTGCGGCTTATGAACACCATTGACGAGTGCATGAAATGCGCCGCCGACAAGGACGCTTTCGTTTCCCTGATGGCGTCCGAGGGTTATGCCGTCCGCTGGGAAAGTGGCCGCAAGTACATCACCTACACCACGCCGGACGGCATGAGATGCCGCGATAACAAACTGCATGAGGAAAAGTATTGCAAGGAGGCCATGGAGCATGAATTCAGAATACGGGCAGAGATTGTCTCTGCAAGAGCTCAAGCAGCGCAACACCCAGCAGGCAGTACTTCCGACGCCGACACCACCTCACGAAGCGAGTCCCACGAAAGCGGACTGGGAGCGAATGATGAAAGATCTGGATACACTGTGGTACCATGCGGATCGGCAGACAGATATGTTGGAGAGCGTCAGCAGACAGATGTCGCAGCTTCCCACGCGAACGCAGCTGGACGATCTGCTGAAAGCGGTGCGGCATCTGGAGCAGATGACCGAACAGGCTGGGAAACCGAAAGAGAATTCTTTTTCTCTGCACAGAATCAGACTTCCCAGACTGCATCTGCCACAAGTCAGTATTCCGGCATTGATCTCTCTGCTGATGGCGGCGGCAGCACTGCTTCTGCTCTGGTGGGGCTTGGGCACCGTTTGGAGCAGCTCCAGCCTGCTGAATCTGTGATTCCTGCGCGGCACTACACCGACAGAAAGGTACTGCAAAAAGAACGTGAAATGAAGATCGCCCTCGGTCACAAGGCGGATGACCACGAGGACGAGGTGAGTTATGACTGGCAGCAGACCATGTGACGCAAAGGGAGAGTTGAAGGATTTCGACTCTCCCTTTCTGCATAGGACAAGGTTCTCGCAAATAAAATGATAGCACCGCTGGAGGTGATAGTTATTATTGTCCGCCCTTTCACTTACGATAGTGACGCGCACATTTTTTCCGGCAGAAAAAATATGATCAGAATTGAAAACCTTACCCCACAGCTTACCGCCGAGGAGTGCATGGAACAGCGGCGATGTATCGAGGAAGGTCTTTTCGAGGTCTTTATAAAGTATGAAAAACACAATGAAAATGATAGCTATTTAGGAGCTGCTGCGGTATGATGTACCTGTCAGCAGCTCTTTTCTATGAGAGAAAGGAGCTACAAAATGAACGCAATCTACGCAAGACAATCCGTTGACAGAGCCGATAGCATTTCCATCGAAAGCCAAATTGAGTTCTGCCAATACGAAATGAGAGGTGAACAGTACAAGGTCTATACCGACAGAGGTTACAGCGGTAAAAATACAGATCGTCCGGCCTTTGCGGAAATGATGAACGACATCGAAAATGGAGTGATCGGTAAGGTCGTTGTTTATAAGCTGGACCGTATCAGCCGTTCCATTCTTGACTTTTCCAATATGATGGAGCAATTTGGGAAGCACAAGGTCGAGTTCGTATCCACGACGGAAAAGTTCGACACCTCCTCCCCTATGGGGCGCGCTATGCTCAACATCTGCATCGTATTCGCACAACTGGAACGGGAAACCATTCAAAAGCGTGTGGCAGATGCCTACTACTCCCGCAGTCAAAAAAGTTTTTATATGGGCGGCAGAGTTCCGTATGGGTTTAGGCTGATTCCAACGACCATTGAGGGTATTAAGACCTCCATGTATGAGATCAACGCAGAGGAAGCAGAGCAGGTGCAATTGATCTATGAGCTCTACTCCAAGCCGGAATGCTCCTACGGTGACATTATCCGCT
>ERZ825525.1805-NODE-1805-length-16211-cov-4.522778_pt1 | contig 16211 bp, 16 predicted proteins | sample MGYA00519930_ERZ825525 | MGnify/ENA primary metagenome ERZ825525 (study PRJEB31778, sample SAMEA3449203) | human gut metagenome | biome: human gut; feature: human-associated habitat; material: faeces | place: United Kingdom | collected 2010/2012 ... | reverse complement strand
GGTGTTTTCAAAAAAAGTTTTTGAACTTTCTATGAACTTTCCGATTGGGATGGAGATTTTTTGTGTCCTCTCACTCCTAGAATCGGAGAAGGGCTATTTCGCAAGGTGTTTTTGAAAAAAATTCAAAAAAATTTTGAGACGCCCAATTCAGAGTGCTTTCTGCGATTGGACGGCGCATTTTTCGATTATGTATATGTTAGCAGCTGCACAATGCCCGGAAGTGCTTTTTCTGTATCTTGTAAATTGCTGCGTTATAAATTCCGGTAAGATTCTGGCGGGTCATGCCAAGGTGTTTTGCCGCCTCTGTAAAAGAAAGACCATGGAACAGGTGGATGTGAACGACCTTTCTCTGCAAATCAGTCAAAGTAGAGAGCAATTCTTCCACTCTTTCCTCACTTATCATTCTTTCCAGTGTGCTGACTGCTTCATCGACTCCCTCCAGGATTTCTTCCTTATACTCCCTGTCCTCACGGGATGGCATCCATTTTCCCTGAATGATCTCGTAGTTCATGAAAATACGATCCTCTCCTTCCAGAACCAGACGGATGTGCCACTCGTATTCATCAAATTCCTCTTCCTCAATGTGATGCCCCGCACCCTCCAGTGCATCATATTTATAATGTACGCAGTTGCGAAGCGAGAAAACGGTCACTCTTTTATGCGCCCGGTAAATCACATAACCATTTTGGTAGACACTGATGCTTCCATGATTTTCCAGAATCTTCTCAGCTACCACTGGCACACCAGATACCTCAAGTGCCTTCACGGTTGGAACACGCTGTTCCTTGTACGAAGGGAGTTCAACAAGCTTTTTCAGATCCTTGAATGTCATCATAATGTCCACCTTTCTGCCTTTTGGCTGCGGGCGGTCTGAAACAAAAAATGCAGCAAAAGTTGTCCCAGACTTACCCGTTTTTTTTGAACGGGAAGTCTAAGACTTCTCCTACTGCATCGCTATTTCATGATTCACTTTTAAGGTGTGATGTTTAGTCTCTCATATATAGAATTGCTGGAAGGGCATTTCGCAAGGTGTTTTTGAAAAAAAAATAAAAAAGCCGGAACAGGATGAACTACTTGCAGGCGCACTTCTGCGCTGCTTTCGCTCATTCTGTTCCGGCCAATATCACATATTGCTACGGTATCGCTCTAAACAAACAGATATTATATTGTAGACCCAAAAGAACATCTGATGGAGCTGGTCGGCTAACTAAGTGCCGCCTAAACTTCCACCTCTGCACTCTCAGTGTCCGATGAAGGATTCTGCTTCAGGCGTCTTTTCGCTGATCCTCCTCTGTGATAAACTCGATACTCTTCACGGGCAGACCGTGAATGCGCTCCACCAGAGATTCAGCAGAAATGTAATCTTCACAGCCTCCACGCTTGATCTGAAGCATATTCTTTCCATCAACGACACTGCGATTTCCAATCCGCAATCCCTTCGGAGTGCGGATCTCATGTTCTCCATTACTCATCTTTTTCACGGCCTCCTTTTTATGGTTTAAATTTCACCTTTTCGTTCATTCCGTTTCAACTTAATGGACTCTTCTGAACTTTTCTTGAATTTCACCTTTTTCACTTGCATATTTACGCAATTTCCAGTATAATAGCCATAAAAGTTGAAAGAATATAGCATAATTATATTCAAGTAGTGTCGCGGTGTCAAGAGGAAAATGTGAAATATTATTGCACATTCTGAATTGAATATTTACAAATTCCGTTGCACATTGTTACAGTACGATAACTGCTCCATAGAAAGGTTGCAAACATGAAATTTGGAGAGAAAGTTCGTGATTTACGAAAGAAAAATTCCTTAACACAGGACGAATTGGCAAAGTGTCTGGGTGTCAGCAAACGAACAATCATCGGATGGGAACGTGATGGTCGCTATCCTCGCAATGTTGAAATACTTGAAAAAATGGCCGATATATTCCATGTGCCTCTGACCTACATACAACCGGATCAGTCTTTATTCATTGAACGCGCTGCAGCAACCTACGGAAAAAAGGGTAAAATAGAAGCCCAGCATCTCGCATTCGAGCTTACTGAGCTTTTTGCCAGCGGAGAGTTGACCGCGCAGGATATGGACGGCATCATGTATGAAATGCACAAAGCCTATTTTAAGTACCGCGAGCAAGAACGAGAAAAGAACCGAATATTGAGCCTGTAAAATCCCGTTCCATTCACTATGCCATCCTCGAAAGGAGAGCAACATTATGGATTCCATTCTTATTTACCAAGCAGCCAATGACCTCGTCCAAAATACCGGCACCCGCAACATCAAACGGATTGCGCGAAGCTGCAGCCTGGACATCCTTGAAACACCTCGCTTCAAAGATGTGCTGGGTTTTCTTTCACTCCACTTTGATAAGCCATTGATACTTATCAACAGTCATCTTGATTCGCAGACAAAGCAGATGGTCTGCGGGTACGCTCTGGGGCATTATCTGGAGCATCAGATTCTTATGGACTTGCACACGCTGAATAAATCTCTGGCGATTACAGATAAGGAGATCTGTCTTTATGAGCCAAACGCTTTTGCATCCCACCTGATGCTGGACAGTGAGGAAGTCTATCAGATGACGAAACACAAGATGGATGCTGCTCAGATTTCCGTTGCCAAACGCATTCATATCAATCTGATATTGGTGAAACTGCTTGAACTGCATCATCTGGGGTACGATCTACGGCACTACCATGCCCAGCACCATGCATTTATCAAGCGGCTCAACCTGCCGGAATATTTTCGCTTTGATGCTGCCGGATGAATCCGTATTCTTGTAATCCTAAAACCCGTAATGAACAAGCCACAATGAGCGTTCATTACGGGTTTTCTGTTATTTCAGTTTAGCGAGGATTTCATCGGCACTCATACCCTCGGCAAGCAACTTCTTCAGAACGGATTCCGCTTCTGCTTTCTTTGCTTCTTCTGCAGCCTTAGCATCTGCCTTTGCCTTCTTTGCTTCCAGAGTGGCCACTTCTTTTTCGGCCTTCTTCAGAGCAGTCTTCTTCTCTTTCAGTGTGTTCTTCTGCTCTTCAATCGCTTTCTGGATGGATGCGATCTCAGTATTCAGAGACGTAATAGTCTCCTGCTTCTCTGTGATCTGGGATGCAACGTCAGATTTGGGACGGTTCTTGCTTCCTTTTGTTCTGGCCATAAGATGTAAACCTCATTTCTATAATAAAAATTATCTAACTTTTATAATCATATCTCTATTTGAATCGAAACAGTAACACGATTTTGCCACTACTACCAAATCATCATCTGCATAACTAACCGTATTCCTCGTTGGAATACGAACGCTAATTGTACTTGTATTAACCTTTAATTTTTCATACTTATCTCGGTTAGCTATAAAATAATCTTGAAGTGGAAGATAATATGCAGTCGCTGATATTAAGTCCACAACGAACAAAACAAACGGCTGACTACATTCAACCGCATAGTTGGCAGTTTTCACAGGCAATGCATAAGAAAAGGAATCTGCATTTCCAAATTTCAAATGAGAACTTCCCTTTACCTGCCCCAATAATCGAAAGCCATGAAAAAAACCATCCTGAACATATTCAAACGAATAATCCACTCCATGATCCTGCCATTCACTGCAGCCAAATGCCCACCGACGCGCATTGAATTTTGGCAAAAGTACCTGGTAGGATTTTGATTCCTTTATACGCTCTGGAGTATATTCCGGATAACGTCTTGGCATAGGCAGCCCCTCATCTTATGTATTCTCCACATCTTCGCCGATCATACTCACATATACGATCCGTTGCCTGCTGCTCACCACGGAGAGGTGTGCAAAGTTTCGAGCAGCAATGGGAGCTTCCGCTCCCAGTATATCACAATTTCATCCAGTTTTACAGACGCTTTCTTGCCTTCATCACCGCACAATACATCAATCCTCCTAGCACTCCGCCGACTGTGTTGTAGAAGATGTCTGATAGTTGAAACGTCCCCAAGCGAAGCAATAATTGCAGCATCTCAATGCTCCCCGAAAAGATAAATGCTATCTTTCCGCTATAGCACAGTATCTTCTTCCAGTCGTTTCCTATCTTCTCTCCGAATGTCCACAACACTACTGCAGAAAACGGTACCATCATGATTACGTTCTCGATGCACTCAGTTGTCAGCTTCTGCTCGCCATTCACTGTCTCCCAGATGCCCCAGCCACCCATAACATCGGACAATGGGTTCATCCACAGGTTCCGGTTTAACAGGGTTCTAAACAGGATCATCGATGTCACGAAGGTCAGTAAAAACAGTTTCCGAAAGAACACGCTCTCCTTGAATTTCTGATACCATATTACTATGGCGTTCTTCCAGCCTTTGCCTGCTGCGGTAGGCTCATATGCATACAGGTAGAAAAACATAGCCAAAAAGGAAAGCAGAAGTGAAAATCCAAACGGCTCGTAGAGAGCTGTCAGGATGTTTGTGAGGATTTTGGCTAATACTTTTATTACTTCCATTACAGATCACTGAACAAGTCAGCCTTGTACACACCGTTCTCCAGCATCTTCTTGAAACTGTCCTTAACGGCTGCGACATCCTCATGGTAGGTCATGCCATACCAGGTGTCATTAGTTTTCAGAACTTTCACGGACATTTTTTCCTGCGCCAGCAACTCACCGATGAAGATAGGAATCAGATACTCTGCTTTCAGAGGGTTACCCGATACTTCCTTCTCGAAAAACTCTTTAAAGCCTTCTTCCAGTACATCCAGGAACTTCGGAGTCAACCCCCACATATTCATGGATACTAGAGAATTCACATCCACAGCTACACCGTCTGCCTCAGCTCCGATTGCTGTTTTTACAATGTTTTTGGTTTCCACAACCTCGGTCAGATTATTCTGGTTGTCCATCTTGCAAACACCACGAGTCACACCGCCGTTATCAGATAGCGTGTTCTTCAGAACGAAACCAGCCATACAGGACTTGCCGCCATTCACCAGATACTCATGAACCGCCTTGAAGCCTTCCTTTCCATAGTAATCATCTGCATTGATGACGATAAACGGGGTCTTGATGAGCTTCTTCGCTGCAAGCACAGCCTGACCCGTTCCCCACGGCTTTGTACGGCCTTCCGGCAGAGTTCCCGGGATGTCGTTGATATCCTGGAAAGCGTAATCCACAGTTACATTGTGAGAAGAGCAAATAGCAGCAATGCGATCGCCGGTGACCTCTTTGAATTCATTCTCAATATCCTTACGTATAATAAATACTACATGATTGAAACCAGCTTCAATCGCATCATGGATTGAGTAATCCATGATGATATGACCAGCATCATCCACTGGCTCCAACTGTTTGATTCCTGTTCCAAATCGGCTACCGATTCCAGCGGCCATGATAAGTAATGTTGTGTTCATAGTTTTCCTTTCATTTCGCACTTCTCGTAATCTTCATCAGTCCAGAATGCTTAACAGGTATTAATATGTAATTCTCTGTGACCAAACAAAGATCTGGGTTTCCACTAATTTCAAAATTGCTTACAAGCACAGGATTTTCAGGATTGGCAATATTAATTACCCAAATCTCTCCTTTATACGCATTGCAGACAACAAGCAGTCCATCGGATACTGTAGCTTTTCCACTGATAAATACATCAGAAACCTTATTAACATTCAAGTTGGAAAGATCCGAATTCATATCAGCAATAGGATCGTACACTCTATAACCATTATTTGCTATAGTCACTACAGTCCCATCTGTCATCGAAGCTGTTCCACCTTCTTCTCGATACAAACTATTTCTGTATGATGCAACCAATTGGAGATTCTCTCCCGTTGACCTCAGCCAAACAGAATTTGCCATCCCAATTACACCGATCATTCCATTCACATTTCCATTTACGATATTCCTATAATATAAAGAACCAGTACCAAGTTTATCTACACTAATCTTATTACCATCATCAGTCAACAAATTATCTACCTTCGATGGATTTTCCAGGTCAGTAATAGAAACAACCTCCAAACCAGCAAATGATGCCTGTAAAACAGCGAATGCTTTATCCGGAGTAACACCAAGAGATGAAACATTTTTATTCTTAGAGTTGGAATCGTACCAGCTGATAAATTCAATAATTTCATCATCAACCCGATAAATTCCCATCCCTGTGGTTTCTGCTGTAAAAAGGATACCGTCAACTATCTTAATATCCTGTACTGGATTATCTGTTTTTTGTAATTTAATTCTTTCAAACTTGGAGTCCAGCACATAAATTCCTACATCAGTACCTACATAGTAATAATCTCCAGCTTTTTGTATCACATAAACATTTTCATCAGATAACAAATACTCTACATTTCGATACCTATTTTTATCTGACGCATTAGCTACTTGATATTCTACTGAATTGTTCACCTTTTTCTCCAACGGCATTGCTTCCGAGAAATCAATTGAATGAAGCGAAGTGTATGCACACGAAAAGTACACTTTACCTTCTCCTAAAGCCACACCAGTTACTGGCGAATTAATATACTCTGAGCAATCGTATGGAAATACATAAGCATCGCTTTCAGTCATATCTGTGTATAAACTGCTTTTATCTTTGTACAGTGGCACCGTATACTTGCCAATCCGTTCTGGCGCTGCCGGATTGGAGACGTCATACACATATAAACCTCCATAAGAATTTGTAAAGTAAGCAAATCCATTATTCACACAAACAGACCAGTCATCATACGCCGAGTGAAATAAACTGCCATCGGCCTTTACTGTCGATACTAATACAGGTCGAGTTATATCAGTTATATCAAATATAGTCAATCCGTTACCGGTACCATATCCTGGTTGCCCAACCGTATCTTTGAGTGACATTCCGCTGTAGCCTGTTACCACATACATAAAATCTTCGTCAACAAAAGTTTCGCCAACACGTCCATCAACTTCGACTGTTCTTATTTTTTGAGGATTGTCTACTACTGAAATATCATACAATTCTACTTCACCTGTTGCCCAGCAGCTTACAAACAGCGTTGTGTCAGAAACTGCAACACGGTAACATTCTTTATTATTGGATATCTTAGAGACAAACTGTGGATTACTTCTATCCTTAATGTCAACAATCTCAACACCAAAATATCTTCCCGCTACAATCATATAGTCACTCGCAAAGCAAACATCATTTGCAATTTCAAGCGTGTTGTAATGAGAAATAACCGTCGGTGTTTCCTTATTTGAGATATCCACTAAATAAACGCCATTATGCCTTGAGGCAACTGCCAGCATTGTATCATCATATAATTCTAGCCTTCTAACCTCTCCCAAATCTGAAAGATAGCCACAAGTAACGAGAGAACCATCCGCATTTTCTTTCGCTATAATTAAAGAGCTATCACCTACAAGATATACATATCCATTTAGGTACTGAATATCACGGTTTTGATGTCCAATGTTCAGATCAGTATCCTCACTCAGTTTTATTTCTTTTGCATCAGCTAAATACGTTCCACAAGGCATACTCTGTAAGTCAGCATTCGCACCATATTCATATATTTCCACATCTGATATTTGTATGATTTGAAAGTCTGATTCCAGTACCCACTTAACAGACGCAATTTCCTCATCTGTACAAGGATAATAGTACTCATTCCACTCAGTCGTTATAAAAAAATTATACTTCTTTCCAAAGTTTACATTAACAGTCGCAGCGTTCTCTTCCGCTTTCATCCTGAATCTGAGCAGATAAATTTTCGACGCATCGAATGACTGTTTTGACAAATCCACCGAGACACTTGCAGCAGCTACATCAAACCGACTTGTACGTTCGTAGTTCTCTCTAAATGTTTCGCTGCTCAAAACAAGCTTTCCCTGCTCCGGTACGTCAGTAACAAACCCATTATCTTGTAACACATTAATGGAATTCTCATCAGACGGAATAAGTTTTTTGCGCTCTTCTTTCTCCATCTGTAATACATGCTGTTCCATACGTTCTTCTTCTACTTTTTCATAAATAAACAGAGCTGATATCACTGCAATTCCAATTATAACTATCAAGCCTTGAATCCATATTGGGATATTTCTTCTGTGTCCGAATCTCATTTTTCATAACCTCCATAAGCAGACGGTCAGGCAACTCGAAACACAGATCCCCTACTGTTATAATTGTACCCTTATATCTCAATAAAAACGTCCTCAACAGGTCGTCTGTGTGAGATAGCATGCACACTATTTTCTCTATGTTCACCAATCTGAATAACTGCGATCACATGCATGTTCTTGCCAATAGGCAGAATTCTTCGCAGTTCCGTTCCTTTTTCTCCATAGTCATCCCAGATCAAAGGACAGGTATCTATTCCATAGTATGTGCACGAATACAATAAATTCATCAAGAAAATGCCGCTATCTAAATATGGTGTATCCATTTCCGAAAGAAAACGATATAAAGATAAATCGCTAACCAGTAGCAGCAGTTCTGTGATTGAATGTCCCTTCGCTCCACCCTGAATATTCAATATTTTTTCGCACTTTTCCAGGTCAGTAACATGGATAATCCGTGAAGATTGTCTGTTGCAAGCCGATGGTGCTGTTTGTGCCAATTTTACAACTTTTTTTATTTTTTCAACTGATAACGGTTTATCCGAAAAATCTCTTACGCTATGACGTGAATACGCCAAAGTCTGGAAGTCAGAATCCCCCCCCCCGTACACACTGTGCTGTTCCATAATCTTTCAGGTCGATTTCATGTACCCATCGATCATATTTTTTCAAGTCAATAAAGGATGTATCACAATCGTAGTGCTCAGCTTCTTCAACATATCTGCATACCATCCCTAAAGCACTCAAAAAAGCATCCTTATCGTATGTATACTGCCCCTTAGCAATATACTGATCCAGTAGCCCTAGAATTTTTTTGATTTTCTCCCGGCCAAAGCCTTTTCTGACACTTGGAAGAGAAAGTCCCTTTTCTATGGCATGTGCCTCAATACGCAGTTCTCGGCATAATGCAGGCAATGAACCTTCTACTGCACTGGCGGAAGACTTATTATAATATGTTTGAACTCGCATAATTCCATTAGACAGAAAACCTCTGGGGATCTTTAACAATAATCTGAATTTCATAACCTTAGACACCAATCCCATTTATATTCCTCCTAAAAATAGTTTATCTTATCTAGACATAATTCGTCCCATCATCCGCTTAGCATTCATACACAAAAAGCTATCCCTAAGCAACAATAATACGACACCGTATACGGCTATTCCAATTACTATCTCAAAAAAGCTCGCTCGAATGGATACAGTGAACATTTTTTCTACATTAAACAACACAACAAACATCGCTAATGCTGCAACAACCTTTTTCCACGCAGCATCAAACATTTCTCGAAAATTGATTTCTTTACGTACCATAATAAAATATACCATCATCACCACCATTTCAGACACTACAGATGCAATGGCTGCTCCAGCTGCAAAAAAGCGTGGAATCAAAATAGCATTAAAAATGATATTAATTACTGCCGCAGATATCTGAGCATAATTACTGATCACCTGCCGGCCACTGGGTGTTAGAATATGTGTTCCTATCATTCTGGAGTATCCCATAAAAATGAAAATCGGACAAAACAGATACAATAAATAAGTAACTTGATCATAACCATCACCAAAAAACCAAGGTACCATACCAGACGCTACTGCTGCTAAACCAAATGTCATAGGAAATACCAGAAAAGCAATGAAATTATACGAGGTAACCATTTTATTATGTATTTCTTCTCTTGCGTTCTTTGCAAAAAGAACTGACATCCTGGATCTCATCACAATAGTATATGCACTTATTATATTTACTACCATATTAATTATTTTATGCGCCTGCTCATAATATCCATTTTCATACTCCGACCCTACGAGCCAACCCAGCATCGCCTTATCCAGCACTGCATAAATCTGATACGTCACGGAGGGAATAAAATAAATAAGTACTTCCTTAAAATGATGTGTTACGCCTTTGACGCTCAGTTTTACTCCACACAAATTTCCTCGTAGGTAAGGCCACATAGAGACATTTCCCAACATTTGGGATACTCCAATAATAAGCAAATAAATCCACAAATCATTTTGATTTTTTACCAGGAGAAACAGTAAGATAATTCCTACTATACGAACCAAACTGTTTCTAATTGCAATATATTTGAATTTTTCCAATCCTTGAAACAAGTAACTGATGTCAAGAATAGCTGCCACGAAAAAAGGTATTTGCAGAAGATAGTATAAACAGTATTTCGTAGTTATTGCATATGGCAAAAAGAAAATAAAAATCACTATCGTAGCTATGGCTTTAAGAATCCAGATCTCCCAGAATAGTCTAGATCTTTTTTCAATGTCATCTCCTGCAGCAGCAATCTCTCTCTGTCCATATGTAGCTGTTCCCAGCGCCCCAAACAAGATCATGGAAGATACAATTGAATAGGTATAGCTATATATTCCAATATTGGCGGCTCCCAAGACTCTGGATGTATATGGGGCAGTCACCAGCGGCACAATAATATTTATTATATTGTAAATCAAATTGTATATAAAATTAACTTTCACACTATCTTTTTTCAAAGTCATTCCTTCTTTCCAAGATACTTTGCCAATCTAGATTTTGATTCTTCCCTAAATTTTTCCATTCTACTATTTATTAAGGAATAATCAATAATCTCTTCACCTTTATCAGGCGTCCAATGCTCACGATCTGATAAACCCAAATATTCCGAGATCGATTTCATACGCTCTTTCCAGCCACGATTATAATAATAGAAGTTTTTATTAAAGTACAAGGAGAATAACATTCCATGATAGGATGCTGTAAACACCGTATCTGCATACCTAATTAAGCTCAAAAACTCTTCTATCCTATATGGGCGGATTGCTCTCATATTGTCGGGCACCCAATCATACGAAATCAGATATACCGGAAGTCCATGCTTTTCTCCATAATCTACCGCATCTTTATACATCGTCAATCCATCGTTTGACATGTAACACAGCACATAATCCTCTTGAATTATCCGGTTTGATGCCATCTTCTCCCATTCAGCTGGATCAATCAGCATAGTAGGATCACACACAAAATCAACAGTACGATTTAAGAGTTCATTCAACTTGTTTTGAATCGCATATTCACGAACTCCTATAGCATCAAAACCTATAAGAAGATTCTCAACCTCTCTCATTTCCGTACCGTGCCAAATTTCACCGACAGAAGAAGCAAATGCAATTTTCCCTTTTCCGCTCTCCACAAAATCTAACATATACGTTGTATCATGACCATTAATTGAAAAATCCCAAACCAAGTCGCTGCCAATCACAAAACAATCGTATCTTGAATTTGCTTCTGAAATGTTATTCCTATAATAAATCTTTGATGAAACATCAAATTTATCACATAAAAACAATGCAAATTCTTTTGCTTTCTTTCTTCTGTATTTACTATACTGAAGATGATGTTTAATCTCCCGAAGGCTACGGCATTGATATAATTTTTTTATAAACTCTCTCTGTTCTACTGCTTCGTTACGATAGTCTATAATCTCACATGGATACCCAATTTCTGTTATGGTCTTATACAATGCGAACGTTTGTAACAACGAACCAAAATTGGTAGTATGATGGTAGGTTAATAATCCAACTTTTTTAGTTTCATTTGGTTCTATAATCAATTTATTTTTCATCTAGTCACCTTTCCTCCTTCATCTAAGTCTACCAATGCCTGTTTTGTTTCTCCAGCACATACACATGCCAATAGACAAAGAAAAATCATATCAAAAGATTTTAGTTGCTCTGTTATCCACATTAATCCAAAACATATCAATGTAATATCTAATGTGCGTCCAATCATCCAATCTTTTTTTGTTGCTCTACGTATTCCCAACATACATATGAACAAAAAGTAGACTGTTCCTATGATTCCACCTACAAAGATCAAATATAAGAGAAAATTATGTGTGGCCTGATTAATACTTGAAGTACCCTCATCGAAAGAGAAATGAGTACCAGTGTTCAGCCCATGCCCTAAAATAGGATTATCAGCTATCTTAGTCAATACAACCTTCCAAATCGTCGTCCGGTAATTTAAATCCGCACTTTCATGAAGAACGCTTGTTATAAAATTAGCAAAAAACATCTGAGCATTAAAGAAGACTATCCCTATATTTAATACAATTGTCGCAGCAAATCCAAATCGAAATATTTTATCAATAAAGGGATGTTCAATATGGTTTAATATAAGTAATACAAAATAGATTGCAATACATAATTCCGAAGTAGAAATGGGCTGACGCAAATTCCACAAAACTACGCTAAGCAAGAGAATTACACGTAACACTGTTACTCTATATTTGTTCTTATTATCAACAAATTGCTCATATAGCCCTATAAAGCAACATGCAACTATCTGATAATATGTTAAGCTTGTTTTCGTTCCAAGAACGAAGCTCATCTGTCCATTGCTATTTAAATACATTCCCCCTTCTTTCCAAAAAAGTGTATTCAAAAGCATCCACAATACAAATATGAATGCTACATAACCTGTATACTTCTGTGGTGCGCGGCTCATGCAGTACATTGTTATTACGCAGACAGAAAAAATATTCAGATAACTACCCCATTCTGTAAGAGAATTCCCACTTACTATAGTAACCGCTATAATCCACATCAAATATATTAAAAGCAGCCAAAAATAGGAATTATTAAACAATTTATATCTAACAAAATAATATGCACAAACTAGAAATATCCCTTTTTGAAGTAAATACACACCAGACATTAACCCCGGCGCATACCAAATCATACATGGCGGCATAAATAATAGTAGCACTGCTATTGGCATTATTAAATCTGACATCAGCCTCGCTTGTTTAGGATTAAAACGCATTACCAAGCCCTCTCTTGTCCTTCTCTCATTAATTCCAAGTATCTTTCAGTATTATAGTTTATGTTCTTGTTTTCCTCTTTTAAATTGTTAGAATATACCGTCCTAAGCAATTCATTTTCAATTAATTCCTTAATGGAATCCGCTAGTTTTTTTTCATCAAATTCAACGATCGAACCGCTCAGGCCATCCGTTATAGAATCATAAACAGTTGTATAATTAGTTACCACTATCGGCTTTTCAAGTATCTTAGCCTCGTCCAGAACAATAGATTTTCCTTCATACCTGGATGGTTGCACAAAAATTAAGCTATTTTTAATATATGGATATGGGTTCTTTCGTACACCGATTAATTTAAATACATCTTCCAAGCCATTTTCACATATCATTGATTTTAAGGAATGCTCCAATTCTCCTTGACCAATTATGAACCAACAAAACTCGACCTTATTATCCTTCAGTATTTTAGCTGCTTTAATAGCAAGATCAAATCCTTTTTGCTCTTCAAGCCGCCCTATAGAAAGTAAAATGTTTTTTTTGCCTTTATATTCAGTTGGCTCTTCCATTTCTGCCATTCTTTTTATACTATCAGCTGAAGACAGATTAGGAAGCATTCTAAATTTATCTTTATAATCCGGAAAAACATTGTTTAAGCTCTGTATACACAAATCAGAAATAGTCACTATGTTATCAGCTTTTTCAAAATAAGGCTTATCAAATTTCATCTTATAACTTAATTTTTCATATTCATTGTGCACCCACAGAATTTTTTTTGAAGCTGTAACTTTATCGATTACATAATAATTTGAAAACCCATCTACATAAGAAACTGCCAAATCATATTCTTTTTTTTGAACTGGAATAAAGCATCTCCAAGCCTTCCAAACTCGCTGTACCGTATTGGCATTTTTGTCTCTAAAAGTTTTCATCAATAACTTAGAAAAGATACCTTTAATTTTTACCATGTCAGACAGTTCCGAACCCATAAGTTTTCCGAATGGCATAAACATAGCTTTTACTTCATCAGATGCTTTCAGGACATGAATCCAATCCGGTATGTCTTTAAAGAATACGTCTGACTCATCTAACACAAGAAGATCTATATCCATCCCGTTTGAAACCTTTAAGTAATTCAGTAACGAAATTAGACTTTTCTGTGCTCCGCCACATTCTAAATTATTTATAGATATAAATACCTTCATATATACTTCCCTTCTAAATATCCAACATATTCCCAATATAGCGGTTCAATTCCTTCTCATTTCCCTCTGCTTTCCGTAACTCTGAAACAAAGGATTCTGCCAAAATCGTATTTTCTAATAATCTCTGAATACCATCCGCAATAGAACATTCGTTCATTTCCACAATCAATCCATTCTGTCCATCTACAATTGAATCGCCAACTGTTGGATAGTTCGTTACTACTATTGGCTTACAAAATATTTTTGCTTCGTCCAAAACAATCGATTTTCCCTCAAACCTAGATGTCTGCACGAAAATGTCACATTTTTTGATATATACATATGGGTTCGAACGTATCCCAATCAATTTCACATTATTGTTTAGTTCATCCGCATCAATCTGTTCCTGGAGTTTTTTCCGGTCTGGCCCTTCCCCCAAAATTATCCAAATAAAATCAACTCCTCGATCTTTCAAGACTTTTGCGGATTTTATTGCCAAATCAAAGCCCTTTTGTGCCCCAAGGCGACCTACCGAAAGCAATTTCACTCTATTTCGTTCTTCAAATTCGACGGCTACCCCATCATTTCCAAGATTTAATATGTCTTTTTTAATTGTTATATTTTCCAATATAGAAATCTTATTTTTTAGCGTAGGAAACACTTCAACAAAACTTTCCAAACATTTTTGAGATATAGTAATAATCCTATCGCACGACTCATAATATGGTCTGTCAAACTCAACATTGTATCTCAACTTCTGGTATTCATTATGTATCCATAAAACCTTCTTTTGAGCACAAACCTTATCCATCACATAATAATTAGGAAATCCATTCATATATGAGATAGCAATATCATATCTTTTTTTATTTTGTGGAATCAGTTTTTTCCAACAAGACCATAGTTTTTGTTCCTCGTTCAGATCCGATGAAAACAGCCTAATCCTTTTCCCAATTATCCACTTAGCCTTTCCACAAAGACCTTTTATCGAAAAACTATTTTTAAGCACCCTGTCACCTAATGGAGAACCAAGCCACATCAGTTCCTTTGGTGTCGAACACAAATGAATGCTACTAGGAATCTGGGCATAAAAAATTCCTGTTGGTTTTGCAACAATAAGATCAATCTGATATTGCTCTACTTTTCCTGAATTTTCCAAGCATTTTAAAAAAGACAGCAGGCTTTTCTGCCCACCTCCACTTTCCATATCTTGTATTACAATAAGAATTCGTTTCATCACCCAGCACTCCTAATTGTTATCTTCCCTCTATCAGTTCCATATACTTTTGAACTTCTTCCTGATTCCCATACTCATGCGCACTTAAATATTCTTTTATGTTCTGGCTTAATGCGGAATCTGTTAACATTTTCTCTATTCCGTCCGCTATTCCTTTTGGGGTCATAGAAACAACTAGCCCTTCTTTTCCATCTGTAATTTGGTCTTTTACTGTCGCATAATTTGTTACAACAATGGGCTTTGCCAAGATTTTCGCTTCATCAAGAACAACAGATTTTCCTTCAAAACGAGAACTCTGCACTACGATGGTGCAGTTTTTTATATAAGGATACGGGTTTTCTCTGTTCCCAAGAAGCTTGAAACAATCATCTACCTCTTTCTCCTGAATTCTAGTCTCCAATTCTTCTTGAAGTTCACCTATACCAAGAACATACCATTTGAAACGATAGCCCGTCTTTTTTAGAAGCGCAGCAGCATCAATGGCATAGTCAAATCCTTTCTGTCTACTTAGCCGTCCAATAGAAAGGAGCACTGGGATATCTGTCTCATATTCCTTTGGTATAAACTCACCAGACATTTTTTTAATAAATGAAGATGAAGTCAAATTCGGCAACATACAAAATTTCCCACTAATATCCGGAAATACTTTTTGAAGAATTTCAACACAACGAGTGGATATGCTGACAACATAGTCTGCTTTATTAAAGTATGCTTTAAAAAACGCATCCTCACCATCAAGTTTATCGTAATCATTATGAACCCAGAGAATTTTCTTATCGGCACAGACCTTATCAATCACATAATAAGATGCTTCTCCGTGTAAATAGGCCACTGCAACGTCGTAATGTCCTTCAAGTTTTTCGATAACTCGCGTATAGAAAAGTTTCCATCGCATCTGTTTCTGATTGCTACCGTAACGTATAAGATCGGA
>ERZ825525.1800-NODE-1800-length-16273-cov-3.271057_pt1 | contig 16273 bp, 9 predicted proteins | sample MGYA00519930_ERZ825525 | MGnify/ENA primary metagenome ERZ825525 (study PRJEB31778, sample SAMEA3449203) | human gut metagenome | biome: human gut; feature: human-associated habitat; material: faeces | place: United Kingdom | collected 2010/2012 ... | reverse complement strand
CTTTGCCGGTTGTTTCGTCGCTGGCCGACAGATTAACAATGACGGTTGCACCGTGCAGAGCGTGTGCGGTAGAAGGTGGCGCTGCAGTCCATAAGTCCTCGCCGATCTCCGCACCAATGATCAATCCCGGCATATTGTCTGCTTGAAACAAGGTCTTGCTGCCAAACCAGATGAGATCTAATCCCTCCTCATCGCAAAGTTCCGGCATATGAAGGAAAATGCCCTCTTTCGGGGCGGCTGTAAAATGCCTTGCTTCATAAAATTCGGAATAATTCGGAATAAAAGTTTTGGGGATCAGACATATTACTTCTCCATGGAATACGACAGCGGCTACGTTATATAGCCGGTTCATATAAGAAAAAGGCAGACCAACAATGGTCATCATATCCATATTAGCGGACACTTTCCGAATACGGTTCAGACCGGAGATGGCACCGTCTAATAACGCCTTTTGTAAAAAGAGATCGCCACAGGTATAGCCGGTCAGACAAAGTTCCGGCAAAACCAACAGCTTCGCATGCTCTGTATTTGCTTTCTGCATACATTCGATGATATGCTCTGTATTGTAATCGGGATCTGCAACACGGATGTCCGGCGTTGCAGCAGCAACTTTCAAAAATAAATCGTTCATAGGCACTCCTTATTTTTCTATTATGATCTAGTTATCATTTTAAGCGGTAGTTCAAATGTACCACGTTGGCATGGAAATTGCAACCAAAGTTCAGTCTTGCGTATTGCGTATTACGGTAAACAGCTTTATTCCTGCTTTCGTATTACGGCAAACCGATGTATTCCTGCTTGCGTATTGCGACAAACCGCTTTATAATGTGTAATTGGACAAAAAATGAAGGTGAATGCGGAGGCATAGTAATGCACTTGGATATTTTAATTGATATGAAATTGCTGTTGTGTAGCGCGACATCGCCAAGAATAGCTTTAGCAATTCTTGCAAAGCAAAGCGCTGACTTTGCTTTTTTGTATCGTTTTTTTTATACTGTGATCGCAATGGAAGCGGCGGCTGTGAGTTTGTTCCTGCCGCTGCTGTTTTTGCGTGTGGTTATAAGTGGTCTGCCAAAGAAATATATGGTATGGCTGTGGCGGTTGTATTTTTTGCGGATCGTGTGTCCGATCCAGATTTCCAGTACGTTTAGTATTGTTCCGCCGTGGAATCGCAGTTACCATCGATTTTTAGCAGATGTAGGACTTGATATCGATGCGCAGCATGGCGGACTGCTTCGCAGTCTGCGCGATGTATGGCAAGCGAACATACAAGTAACGTCTCTCTATCGGATCATGGCGATAGGATACTTTGCAGGAATGCTGTTATTGGTAGTTCTTTTGGTGATTCGGGCGGGAAAGGTGCGTTCCGCGATCCGTATGCGGGAAAAACGACTGGAGGGTACTTTGTACCAGTCAGCGGTCGAATTGCCGGTCATGACAGGTCTGTTCGTGAATCGCGTGTTTTTGCCGGAAACGATGAATGTGCAGGAGGCGAAATATACATTAGCACATATGGAGTGTCGACGTGCTCGCAGAAGCAATCTTTGGAATGCGTTTTATGTAACGGCGCTGCTTTTGCATTGGTACGATCCTTGCGTATGGGCTGCCGTATTTTTGGTTAGACGGGATGAGCAGATGGCGTGCGATGAATGTGCCGTGGACAGATGCAGTGCGGCAGACAAGAATGCGTATATACAAGGGATTTTGAACATTGTACCGCAGGAAAGCCGTGTGCCATTTACTGCATGTGCAAGCTTTGAAACAGACTTAGAGAGACGGTCGCAGCGTTTGCTGCATCAGGGATCCGACCGAATGTGTTATAAAATGACCGGTGTGATCCTTTTGCTTTTGATGTTTTTCTGGCTTTTTTTGTTACGTCCGGTTCAAAATGTATGGGCGGGAGGAACGTGGAATGCCGGGAGTGAGAAACTGTCCGCAAATAAGGACACGAGGAAAAAGAATCTCATCCTTTCGCAGACAGATGTATTGTCGCCAAGTGGACTGAAACAGACAGTTTCCTTGCGGCATAAGCGTAATGAAGCCAACGGCAGGATCCTTGCAAACAGTTATGAGCTGCAGCTTGCGGATGCAGCAGGCAGTGAATTGGCAGTTGTTGACCTGCAGAAAGTGTTTCGAGAGCAGGGGATTGCGAAGGATACGCTTTATTTCCCGGAGGGATTGAAACTGCAGACCGGTGACTATAATAATGATGGGATTCAAGAACTGCTTTTGGGACAGCAGAGAGCGTGGGATGCAACAGAGCAAAAGCAGATCGGGAGATTGCTGTCCAACAAAACGGATAGCAAGTCAAAAACAGCGTCAAGCAAGGGCAACGAGAACGTCACACCGACACCGGCTGGCAAGACTGACGAAAGTGCTAAGACAACAGCGTCAAGCAAGGGCAATGAGAACGTCACACCGACACCGGCAAAACAGGTTAAGAACTTGCAGCCGTATGTGTACGTAATGTTTCAGATGCAGGAGACCGGTTTGCAGATCGTCTCAGAGGCGGTATATGGGGAACAGGCGGCATCGATGCAGTCTGTGAAGCCGAGTCAGGAATCGGACGTGAAGGACTTGTTTTATATGCAGCTCTCCGATGGAAAGCTGTACTATATTTGGGACAGCGATGCAACAAAGTTCCTGGCAAAGAAATTATCGTCTGATGAATTGAATCAGCATAGAAGGGCGTCACAGGGAACAGAGGAAGCGGGAGTCAGCAAGACAGAGACTTTGGAAGATGCTGATGGCAACGAGTGTATGCGCGTGCAGACGACCACTGACACGACCGGAAGTCCGGAAATCGGTCAGATCATGATGTCCCAAAACAAGAAAAAGATGAACGAGGTCAAGGGATATTTTTGCGAGTTGAAGTGGGTGCCGCAATCTGATGCTTCGTCCGGACGATATGCAGTATTGATCTATAATGGCACTAAAGCACAGACATTTGTGCTGTATGATGTTGATAAAGCTACGGAACTGTACCGGCAGGAAGACGGCAATGATATTCTCAGCAGTATCTTTGCCAAATATAATGACACACAGATTCAGTTTAAAAGTGGAGCAATTGCGGTGTACAAGCTCGCGGAACAAAATGGGAGCAGGCTAACGATTGATTTTGCGGCAGAAGCAGAAGATGGCGTAGATGTGAGTGGAAGTTATGTTTATGATATGGATAGTGAACAGATTTCCAATCTGCAGTATAACCAGTCGAATGATGATACGCAGACCAAGAATTCGTCAACCGGGAATGCCGGGACAGACAGCGATTCTTCTTCCTCAAATAAGGGAACAGACAGCAGCTCGAAACGTAAGAACACAACAACGCCACAGCCTGTTCCGACAATAAATAGCAATTTGGGGGATTATTTAGATCCGTGATGGTCTTGGACAAGCAATGTTCCAAATTTACGAAGTCTGGTTCGATCGTATCTTTTCTTGACGGTATTTTCGTAGAGTGCTATTCTTATAAGAGCAGAAAGTTCGTGGCAGCCGGCTTTATGAATAAAGGCAGCTGCAGTAATATGAGAAGAGGAGGGAAAATATGATCGTAGATAGAAATCGTTTTGGAGATTCGGAGATAAAGAGCTGTAAGCAGTGTGGACGCAGATTACATCCTGAATATAATAAAGATATATGTCCGGCATGCATGGAAATGAATCTGTTTAATGAAGTGAAAGATTATATTCGTAAAAATGATGTGAACGAATCTCAGGTGGCTGACCATTTTGGCATTTCCAATGCGAAGGTACGCGCATGGATCCGTGAAGGTCGTATTCAGTACAAAAATACAGATGGCAAAACAGTGTCGCAGGTGTATTGTCAGATCTGCGGTAAGCCGTTGGATTTCGGGAATTTATGTTCCGAATGTCGTCATTTGCAGGGATTGGAAGTTGTTGCAAAGCGTTATGGAGAAGAGGCAGGACAGATGCGTTTCATTAACAAAGACAGGACGTGAAATTACAGCAATAATTATAGAATGTTGCATTAAAATTTCCAGAAATCGGAAAAAAATATATTAGTAGAGGTAGAATTTTCCAGGAAGATTCGCCTCTTTTTTTATGATATGCTTTTTTGGGAGTCAAAGTATGTTGGGAGTCAAAGTATGTACAACGTGAAAAAGGAGGGAAATATGCAGCAAGTAAGAATTAAGTTGCAAAATATTTCGAAGTATTATTATTCCGAAACAGCAGTGACACAGGCATTGCAGGGTATCAATCTGGAGTTTCGCATGGGTGAATTTGTTGCGATCACAGGGGAAAGCGGCAGCGGAAAGTCAACATTGCTTAGGATCATTAGCGGTATGGATACGTTTGATGATGGGGAGCTTTATGTGGATGGACAGCCGACATTTCAGTATGATGAAGATGACTGGGAAGAATATCGTCGTACTAAGATCGGCTTTGTTTTTCAAGATTATAGTTTGATCGGTCATTATACCGCCAAAGAAAATATCGTCAGTGCACTTTTGATCATGGGAGTGCCAGAGAAAGAAGCTGGAGACAAGGCAATTCATTATTTGGAACGTGTAGGCCTGAGTGCACAGAGAGACCAGCGTGCGTCTAAGTTGTCCAGTGGTCAAAAGCAGAGATTGTCGATTGCTCGTGCGTTGGCAAAGAATACGGATATTATTGTGGCGGATGAGCCAACCGGTAACTTGGACAGTGAAACCGGAGCGCAGATCGTGAAATTGCTTCGAGATCTTTCGCAAGACCATTTGGTTATAATGGTAACTCACAATTATGAACAGGTAGAAAAATATGTTACCAGAAAAGTGCGATTGCATGATGGATCATTGATCTTGGACGTATCCGAAAATACGGACACAGATCAGAAATCGGAGATGTCCGAGAATGTGGACAACAACGAGAAAACGTCAGACGGTAAAAAGTCTGAAAACAATGAGGAACGACTTCGTGATCGTACCATAGGGCGGATCTTTGTGCGAATGAATGCAGTGAGACAGCCGGAAAAAATCGCATTGTTTATGGGATTTTTCTTAGCTGCTGCTATCGTATCGTTTTTATTTATCGGGCAGTTGCTAATGAATGCAGATGATATTTACACCAAAAAGTATTCAGCAACATCTTTTGCGCGCAAAGACGATAAGCGCATTTCAATTAGACGTAAAGATCAAAAGTTTATGACGAAAAAAGATATTGACCAACTCACCAAAATGAAGCACGTCGTTTCGGTGGATCAGTACGATATTGTGAATGACGTCAATTATTATTTTGAGGAAGGAAAAGATTATAGACAGGAGTACGGCTATAATAGGATGAGTACGAGCAATGAAGGGGGGCTGTACGACTCGCAGAACGTTGAATACGTCAAGAAAGATCAATACATGCGATCATCTTCCTGCTTAAAGAAATCGGATCTCGTAAAGGGCAGTCTGCCAAAGAAGATCGATGAAGTTGTACTGTACGATCGGGGAAAATATAAGGTTGGTGATACGATTACATTTTTCTATACAAGCGATGTGCTTTGGTCATCAACGGAGAATTATATACAGCGGAAGATGAAAGTAAGCGGACTGTTAAAAAATAAGGATAAACAGGTGTACTTTTCGCCGGAGATATGTACAATGCTGCAAAGTACCGTAACCGGTGGCAAAGTATTCTATGAATATGCCTATAATCAACAACTTGGCAAATATCAGGGACAGGCAACATTGTGGCCGATTGTTGGCGATATCGTGAAGAAGGATAACGAACTTTGTGTATCAGGTGCATATGAAGCAGCGGTGTATCGGGCAGAAGATAATGACTTGACTCTTTTAGATCAGTCCGGTTTATTGCATATTGATCAGTATGACAAGGATATGAAAAGCAAGGATGTCAAACAGATCGAGAATGTAGAAACCGGTGAGAAGATAAATGGCTGTGGGGCAAATTTTGCAGAGGTTTCTCAGAATATTTATGAGAAGTATTATCGCACCGAGAGCAGGCAGGCATCGGTATATATTACAAGTTACGCCAAAATGGATCATGTGTTAAAGGCATTGGATAAAGCCGGGTATGAGGCTGTGAGTACACTGCGTTTTGGTGCAGATGAATACGATTCAGATCTGGTACAGGAACGTTTAAGGACGATCGGCATTGCAGTGGCAATACTATTAGTGATGATGGCTGCTGAGATATTGATCTTACGTTCTATATTTAAGATTCAGATCAAAGACCAGAAAATCTTAAAATTCATGGGTATGTCCACAAAATTGATCGGCAAGATCAATTATATGGAGATGCGTCGATACAGTATTACTGCTATTATCGTGGTCGCGGTAGTGATGAATGTAGTTGGAATCTTTGTGCCGGCGCTGCGTGCTATGCTCTATTATTATGAATGGCCCGGGTACCTAGCGTACTTTATGTACAATTATGTGGCTGCGATGGTGATGGTAGCAGCGTTTAATCATTTGTTAAAAGGGAAGGTGAGCGAATGATCAAGATAGAACATTTACAGAAATATTTTAACCGCGGTAAACGAAGTGAGCTTCATGTATTGAATGATATTACATTGGAGCTGCCACAGACAGGTTTGGTATGTATTTTGGGGGAAAGCGGTTCCGGAAAAACCACGTTATTAAATACCATTGGTGGATTGGATGTGTTTCAGGGAGGAACACTTACTGTAGACGAAACGATATTAAAGAAGTACGAGCCAAAGAAAATTGAGCATTTGCGTTGTGAAAAATTTGGCTATATTTTCCAAAATTATTATTTGCTGCAGGATTACACGGTTGCTTATAATGTAAAGCTTGCACTTAGTCATTATGATCTGACGGATGAGGAAAAAGATGAGAGAGTATCGTATGTATTGGAGCAGCTTGGCATAGGCCGTTACAAAAAGAAGCTGGTATCCAAATTGTCGGGTGGACAGCAGCAGAGGGTATCTATTGCCCGGGCACTTGTGAAATCACCGCAGATCATATTGGCAGATGAGCCGACCGGCAATCTGGACGAGGAAAATACAATACGTACAATGAGTATATTGCGTGCGATTTCCAAGGAATGTCTGGTTATTTTAGTATCGCACGAGCGCCGTATTGCTGAGTTTTTTGCGGATCGTATTCTAGAGATCAAGGATGGAGAGATTACAAAAGATTACGATAATCATTCCGGCAGCAGTTATGAACGATCGGACGATGGTAATATTTATTTGCCGGAGCTCACATGTCAGGCCATGCAAAGCGATGAAAATGAAATTGAAGTGTACCAAAATGCGGACAGCAAAGAGGAACCTATTCGATTAAAAATGGCATGGAAAAGTGGGAAACTTTATATTCGGAGTGACATGGCAAGTGATGTGATCTTTGCGGGGGAAGAAGCCGGATGTGAAATCTTTGATGAGCCAAGACCAAAACTGGAGATGGAAGATGTTGAGAACTTCTCATATGAATTATCTCCATTGGAAATGAGTAAAAAATCCGGGTTGTCCTGGAAAGCAACCTGGCGAATGACACTAGAAAATTTGAAGTTGTTGGGGAAAAAGCAGGCATTTATCGTTGTCATCCTTTTAATAACAGCAATCATGCTTTCGCTGACGATATCGGACTTGATCACAGCAGTTACGGTGCATCGGGAAGAGATTGTGAAGGATGATTCACATTATGTACAGGTGGAGATGAAACTGGCTTCTCCGGCAGAAGAATATGCCGTTGGTGATACCATGCAGGAGTGTTATAATAAGGTGCTTTCGAAAGGGAAACGTAAGGATATGATGTTTTACGATGCAGCGCGTGACCTGGTGATACAGGCAGATACGTTATATCAGATGCGGGGGAGCAGCCAGGTGATCCGCGACTTTTCCTATGTGGACATATCGAAAGTTACGAAGAAAGATCTGTTATATGGACGGCTTCCAAAGAAATCGGATGAGATTGTTATCGATAAGCTGGTTGCGGATCGTTTCTTGAAAAGTGACACGGCTATTTCCGGTCAATATGCGTCCGCAAAGGAGTTGTTAGGAGAGACACTTTCTATTAACACATTCAGCAAAGATCTGACGGTAGTTGGCATTAGTGGCAACAACGAGGCGTCCATTTACTGTAGTCAATCAAAGCTGCTTGGAATGGTTGCGAGTTCCTATTCGGTCATGTCATTATCAGAGCTGCAGAAGCTGTATCCGGGTAAGTACGATAATGTAACCTTGCAGGATGATCAGATGCTGGTTCCGCAGTCAAAATATGATCAGATCAAAAGTTATCAGGAATTTCAGGGAAACCAGAAAGAATATCCGGTGCAACAGCTTGGTAATAGTTCCGTGTCTTACGAAGAGGAACCGGTTAGTAATGCAGGAGAAAATTACATTGTAGTGGGTGGATTTGACAATTCCTGTGATGTTGATTATGTTTTGACAGATGCCGCCGGTAAGCAATTAGCAGACCAGTTGGCAGTGGGAATGCAGAAGATAAAATATTATGTGGATGATTTGGAGCAGCGGGAAGAGCTGGTAAAGCAATTGCAAAGTGAACTGAAACCGTATCAAAAAATGTTTCGGGTCAAAGTGACGATTCCGGCAGAGCAACAAGTGAAAGCCTATCGGAACAAAATGAAAGACAAGACGAGAAGCAAGGCATTGTTTGCAATGATTGCTGTCATCTTGTCTGTGTTGATCATTTATTATACGATCCGCTCCAATGCATCATCACGAATGGAGGAGTTGACGGTGTATCGCCTGCTTGGAATTTCCAAGGCAAGTATTATCCGTTCTTTTATACTTGAAATGCTGCTGATCAATTGCTATACGACACTTCCCGGGGTTGTGGTCACGACAGGTGTTATGAAGTTCGCCGCATCCGTGCCATCCCTTGGAATGAATCTAAGCTTTCCATGGTGGGGCGCGATAACGTTGATAGCGGCAATCATGCTGGTAAATGCAATTGTAAGCGTTATTCCGGTGCACAACATACTGGCAAAGCCGCCTGCGGAGTTAGCTGTTAAGTAACGGTTTCGCCGTGAGGTCCGGGATCAGTTGCCGGTAACGGTCGGTGAGTTTGTTGGAGCTGCCGCTGGAGTTTCTGTTGGAGCAGTTGTCGAGCTGTCCGTTGGAGCATCTGTTGGAGTTCCTGTTGGTACTGCTGTCGGTACAGTGGTTGGAGCTGCCGTTGGCGTCGCAGTTGGTCCTACAGCATTTGAAGGTACAGTTTTCAGCAATTTTGTAAACCGCTTCATTTCTGAGCGTGCCGATTTGCGGATCAAATCGGAATAAGAGAACAACATAAAACCGCCACAACTGTTTTGTGAGCGTAAGTATAGGAGCTGGCGTTTGAGATTAGTGCGGCTTGTGCCCCACTCTGCGTCCGCTCCTAATTTTGCCTCTCGTTTAGAGATGCCGGCACGGTAGCCGCCCAGACCGACATATACTTTTACGGATTTTGCGCGTGGTATCGCGAGCCATTTGTTTGTGGTTTCGCGGAAAGGACAAGTCTTTTGACTGAATGTCCAGTAAATCTGTGGGCAGATATAATCAATATATTTGGAAGAACGCATCCATTTTTTGACATCTGCGTAATAATTATTTTTTGCATATAAATTACGGATATTGCCTGCCGGGCTGATGCCAAATACGCAATTATTATCCAATCTATGTACGATGGTTCGAACACGTTTTAACATGTTGGATACGTTGTTTCTGCGCCAAGTTACGATCGAAACTTTTTTCTTGTGTTTCTTTTTGCAGCGCTTTGCGTATGCTTTGTATTCCTTGTAGTCAAATACCTTTTTGTATTTCGCACCCAGATTCGGATAAAAATAATCGTCAAAATGAATGCCGTCTACAGCATAATCGCGCACGATCTCACGGACACCATTGCAAACAAGATTTTGAACATCTTTGGAAGCCGGGTTAAAGTACAGTTTTCCATCCCATTTTAATACATTGCGGCGTTTGGAAGCTTTTTTGGAAACAGCCCATTTTCTGGCAATGGATTTTTTCGGGAGTTTATATACGTTGGTCGTATTGCTGGCAATGCGATAAGGGTTGATCCATGCATGGAAAGCTAAGCCCCGCTTATGTGCCGCGCTGACCGCATAGGAGAGCGGATCGAATCCCGGATGTTTCCCAGCTTTTCCGGATACATAGCGAGACCATGGAAAATAGCTGGACGGATACAAGGCATCGGCAAATGGACGAACATGAACGATCACAGCGTTAAATCCATTTTTTTTGCAGTTATCAAACGTCTTGTTGATGAAATTCTCAAACTGCTTTTTGGTGTAGCGCTTTTCTCCAATATCCTGAAAAGAGATCCATACACCGCGAAATTCACCGGAAGCCGGGGTAAATGTCGTTTTCACAGGCTTTTTTGATCTGGTTGTTTTACCCTGTGCGACTTTGGCAGATCGATCCGTTCGGTCTGTCGGAATGATCTGCGAAACTGCCAGCGCACAGACCAAGATCAGCGCAATGGTCGTAGTGATTGAAGTAACAAACTTTATACCATGAGATGCTTTCGTGGTATGTCTTTTTTGATGAAATGGATTGTGGTAATGCATAATTTCCTCTACACTTTCTTATTTGTTTTGCACAGAAAAGCCGGTGTTTCAGCTTATTTGTACAATGAGATTACAGTGTCAAAAGGTTTGAATCTGGTGTTTGACATCGTAATTACAATGAGTAACTCCTGCGATATTATACTATACTCAAACTTCCCATACCTCAAATCCTCCACAACCACATATTGCTTATTATGTCAATGACTATATAGCATTTTGCAGGTTATAACATCACGGGAATATTCCTTTCATGTTTTCTGCGAAAATAAGCTTGCGCAGTGCCACAATATAGGCCGCCATGCGCACCGTACATTTACACTCTTCTACGACATCCATGATTGCAGTAAAGGATTTCGTCATCAGTGATTCTAACATTTCATTTACCTGATTACGCTCCCAGGTTAATTCCTGGATATTCTGTACCCACTCGAAATAAGATACGATCACGCCACCACTATTTGCAAAAATATCCGGTACAACCGTGATGCCACGCTTCTCTAATATTTTATCTGCCTCTTCCGTGGTTGGTCCATTCGCAGCCTCTACAATGTATTTACAGCGCAGCTCAGAGGCATTGTCTGCCGTGATCTGATTCTCCAGTGCTGCCGGAACAAGCACATCACATTCACAAGTAAGAACTTCTGCATTGCTGATATGACTGACACCATCCGCCTCGTAATCTTTGAGCAGTTTACCGGTAGATTCCAAAAAGGTGCAGATCGTGTCAATATCCAACCCCTCCTCACAATATAAGCCGCCTGACACATCACTGATCGCAATCACTTTCGCATCGCGATGATAAAAAATCTTTGCCGCATTACTTCCAACATTACCCATTCCCTGAATGGCAACCTTTGTTCCGGCAAGCTCTTTATTTTCTTTGGCAAGCAGCAATTTTGTACTGATCACTACACCACGGTCGGTTGCTGAATTTCTCCCTTGTGAACCGCCGAGTTCTACAGGTTTACCTGTAACTACACCCGGGCAAGGCTTTCCGTTTAACTGACTGTAGGTGTCCAACACCCATGCCATCGTCTGTGCATTGGTATTGACATCCGGTGCCGGAATATCTGTATCCGCACCAATGATCGGCGCAATAGCAAAGGTATATCTTCGTGTCAGATTGCGCAGTTCACGTTCCGATAACGTAGACGGATCTACTTTGATGCCACCTTTCGCCCCGCCGTAAGGAATATTGGCTACCGCGCATTTTAAGGACATCCAAGTTGCTAACGCTTTCACTTCCGATAACGTGCAGTCCTGATGGTAACGAATACCTCCCTTAAAAGGACCACGAATATTAGAATGCTGTACACGATATCCTTCAAACACTTTGATCGTGCCATCATCCATTTCAACCGGCAAATATACTTTTGTTTCTCTCTGTGGATTTTTAATGATTTCAAACATTTTTTTATCGATGTGTCCGACTCCCATCGCTTCCGTCATGACATCAATAACATTCTCATATGGATCGTATGCTTTTGACATGGGCTCTCTCCTTTGGTGCTAAAATAATTGTGTCATTCCCCAGGGTTCGTAAGCTTACATACAAGAGAAAAGAAACCAAATAGCTTTGATCCTGTTTCTTTGCTCTTGCATGAACGCATCATATTCCTATCTTCACCAAAGGTCAATACTTCCCATGAAAGTCCGCTCCATTTAATTTTTTTAATCATTTGCAACTAATTTTAAGAAGTCAATATCATTTTTAGTTAATAATATAAAGTTTTTTGTATCATGCACGCTTTCAAATCTTTGCGGTGCTCAATGCACTTAGCAAACTCCCGCATTTAGTCATCATACTCCTCCAGGAAAGAATGTTTGACGCCATCTTTTTTGTATGCAATGACCGTAGAAAGATTTACATTTTCAATACTCTTAAAAATATTACCTTCCACATATGGATTCACCTGTTTCAATCGCTTGATCAGTTCCTTGATCTCAACACGCTTAGACTGATTTTCCTCATTATTACAAGTTGTACAGGTGTCGGTAAACTTGCAGGCGCACTGGATAAAGTGCAGATCATTATAATCCCTCCAAGCTTTAATATCATCCTCACGCACCAAATATAACGGACGGATCAGTTCCATCCCCTCGAAATTCGTGCTGTGCAGTTTCGGCATCATCGTCTGGATCTGCGCTCCGTACAGCATTCCCATCAAAATCGTCTCGATCACATCATCATAATGATGACCAAGCGCAATCTTGTTACATCCCATACTTTTGGCATACGTGTACAAATGTCCACGCCGCATACGCGCACACAAATAACATGGTGATTTTTCCACATGGTATACAGATTCAAAAATATCCGATTCAAAAATCTCGATCGGGATCTGCAGTCTTTTGGCATTCTCCTCGATCACCTGGCGATTCGCCGGGCTGTAACCCGGATCCATCACGAGAAATTTAACCTCAAAATCAAACTTATTGTGACGTTTTAACTCCTGAAAACACTTTGCCATAAGCATAGAGTCTTTTCCCCCGGAAATGCACACCGCTATCCGATCTCCCGGTTTGACAAGCTCATATGTGTTGATCGCTTTGGCAAATTTGGACCAGATCGTTTTCTTAAACTTCTTACGCAGGCTTTGTTCTGCTTCTGCTGCCACATCTTTTTCTTCCGGTGCGCTCATAAAATCCATAAGCCACGCCACATAGCCACCTTCCAGACTAACGGCATCGATTCCCTTCTCACGAAGCTTGTCGGCTGCTTCGACGCTAAATTTACCTCTGCTGCAACAAATTACCAACTTCTTGGACGGGTCTACTTCTTCACAAGATAATATGTCTTCCTGAGGTGCTGCGATTGCTCCCGGAATGGCACCATGAGCAATACTTTCTGCATCACGTATATCGATCAACTGATACGAATCCTTAGGAAGCTCCTTTACTTCTTCTATAGTAATACTGTTCATTTTGCACTCCTTATCTCTCACCTGCTTACTGAATCGTCTCTCTCGGTACGCTTAAGTCCTTGATCACTTCACCGGCTAAGATCAAACCGGCAACTGATGGCACATACGCCACACTTCCCGGAATATCGCGTCTCTCCGTGCACTTATGCTGTGCTCCCGGCGGACAAATACAGTGATTACGGCAACTGATCGCCATATCTTCCATTGGTCTTGTAGGTTTCTCCTCGGAATATACGACTTTCAGCTTTTTGATCCCACGCTTCTTTAATTCTCGGCGCATAACACGTGCCAAAGGACATACTTTCGTTTTATAGATATCGGCAACTCGAAAAGCACTGGCATCCAATTTATTGCCGGCCCCCATACTGCTAATAACCGGGACATGCTTCTCTTCCGCTTTCATAATGAGCGTGATCTTTGCAGTCACCGTGTCGACCGCATCCACAATATAATCATACTCTTCAAAAGGAAATTCGTCTGCATTTTCCGGCAGAAAAAAACACTTGTGCGTGCGCACCTGTGCATCCGGATTGATTGACAAAATGCGATCCTTCATTACATCCACCTTATACTGCCCGACTGTATTTCGCGTTGCAATAATCTGTCGATTGAGATTGGTCAGGCACACCTTGTCATCATCGATCAGATCAAAGGCACCTACTCCACTTCGTACTAATGCCTCACAAACATAGCCACCTACTCCCCCAACGCCAAACACAGCCACACGCGACTGCTTTAATTTTTCCATCGTTTCTTTGCCAAGCAACAGCTCGGTTCTCGAAAATTGTGTCAGCATACTAAATCTCCATTCTGCAAATGCTTTATATGAAAACGATTGCAAATAAATAATCCAATAGGATTCTTCCTTAAAACGCACTCGGCAACAATATACTCTCATTTCCCCGTGTTGTCAAAAAACTATTTCCATTTCGTGTCATTTCATGTAAAATATTCGCTGTACTATTTCGTGTCGTGATAAGAATCACCATTTAAATAGCCTGCAAATAAAAAGTCAAGGCTAAATTGCAGAAAGGAGTATCGTATTTTGAAAAAATTACTATGTACCATATTAAGCCTAACATTACTATTAACAGGCTGTACTATCGGAAACGGCAATATCCGTATTGGTGCTGCCGGAATTGGAGGTATGTACTATACGTTTGCCAATACATTAGCAGGCCTATGCACCAAAGAGGATACCGGTTTCGAACTTGAAGTAAAAAAGACCGCAGGATCTGCCGCTAATCTGCGTCTCCTATCCAGCAATTACATCGAACTTGGTATTGCACAGGCAGATCTGATCGACGCGGCATATCAGGGCACCGGCGTTTTTACCGGCAAAAAATACCAAAACTTCAAAGCAGTCGCAAGCCTGTATCCGGAAGCATGCCAAATTGTTGTGCGTAAGGATTCCGATATCGAAACCATTGATGATCTGCAAGGCAAAAAGGTCAGCGTTGGCGAGGAAGAATCCGGGAGTGAACTAAACGCCAGACAAATATTAGAAATGTCCGGACTGCCGGAAGATCTGATCAAGACGAAGCATTTAGATTATACCGACGCTGCCGACAAATTAGCAGCGGGAAAGATTGATGCATTTTTCTTCACCGCCGGGGCACAAACTACTGTTGTAGAAGAGTTGGCAAAGCACTGTGATATCCGATTGTTAAATTTGGGCGATAAACTACGCGGCAAACTTACCACTGCCTATCCATTTTATTCCGATTATACCATTCCCGCCGGCACTTATACCGGGCAGGAAGAGGATATCCAGACTGTTTGCGTACAATCCGTATTGGTCGCCAGTGATGCACTCGACAACGCCACCGTCAAAAAACTGACAAAAACAATCTTTGCCCATCAAAAAGGATTGCAATATGCTACTTCCGTTGACCTTCAGTTAAATGAGAGTTCTGCGATCAAAGGAGTCCCGATTCCTTTTCATCCAGGCGCTGCTGCCTATTATTCCGAACGAGGAATCAACGTGAAAACGGAATAAACCTCTGAAAATGGATCTGAGATCCATTTTCAGAGGCAAGATAACTCCTTCAACACATTCTCATATTAGAATGCACATTTTTAGAAAGGCATTTATTTATTATGATAAAAATAGAACTTGATATGTATCAGACACTGGCGGTCGCCGTCTTAGTACTGATGCTTGGCGCCTTCCTCAAATCCAAAATATATTTCTTAGAAAAGTTTTGTATTCCGGCACCTGTCATTGGCGGACTGTTATTCGCCATCTTTACCTGTATCTGTTATACCACCGGAGTGGCAGAATTTTCATTCGATGATATTTTGCGCGAAGTATGCATGGTATTTTTCTTTACTTCTGTAGGCTTTCAGGCGAATTTAAAAGTGTTAAAAAGTGGTGGAAAGGCACTGATTATTTTTCTGGGACTGGTCATCGGCCTGATTCTTTCACAGAACTTTTTAGCGGTCGGACTGGCAAAGCTTTTACACATTAGTCCGCTGGTCGGACTATGTACCGGTTCAATTCCGATGGTTGGCGGTCACGGTACGGCAGGTGCTTTCGGTCCTGTACTTGAAGATTTTAATGTAAACGGAGCAACAACAATAAGTACAGCTGCAGCAACATTCGGTCTTATCGCAGGAAGCCTTATCGGCGGTCCTTTGGGAAAACTCCTCATTGAAAAAAGAAATCTTTTATCAACAGTAGTTCCTGAAGATGACAGCCTTCTTGTTGAAGATGAAAAGAAACATGAGCGTCACACAAGCATGTATGCCTCAGCTGTATTCCAGCTTATACTTGCAATTGGTCTCGGAACAATTTTTTCATGGATGCTTACAAAGACCGGACTTACATTTCCAATATATATCGGAGCA
>ERZ825525.1775-NODE-1775-length-16431-cov-9.207377_pt1 | contig 16431 bp, 13 predicted proteins | sample MGYA00519930_ERZ825525 | MGnify/ENA primary metagenome ERZ825525 (study PRJEB31778, sample SAMEA3449203) | human gut metagenome | biome: human gut; feature: human-associated habitat; material: faeces | place: United Kingdom | collected 2010/2012 ... | reverse complement strand
CACTGACATTGGGACGCCAGATGGTGAAGATCACCAGGGCGATGGCCAGCCAGCCCCGGTCGCCGAAGGCGTTGTTGGACCACACGCCGCTGGCGTAGTCCATCACGTAGTACAGGCCGCCGAGACCGGCGATCATGCTGCCCACGCAGGTGGCCAGGTACTTATACCGGGTGACGTTGATGCCGGCGGCGTCGGCGGTGGAGGCGCTTTCACCCACGGAGCGCAGGTGCAGGCCGGGGCGGGTGTGCTTCAGGAAATAGGAGGACAGCAGGGCCAGGATAATGGCCAGATACGCCAGGAAGCCATAGGACAGGAAGATCTGGCCAAACCAGCCCAGACTCTTGGCAAAGGGCAGGGACTTGGCAAAATAGCCGCTGGTGGCGGACAGGGCAATGGAGGGGACCTCACTGCCGGTGAGCTTGATCAGGGAGCCGCCGAAGAAGTTGCCGATGCCCACGCCGAAGGTGGTCATGGTCAGACCGGTAACGTTCTGGTTGGCCCGCAGGGTCACCGTCAGGAAGCAGTACAGCAGGCCCATCAGCAGAGAACCCAGCAGGGAGCACAGCATGGGGATCAGAATGGCCAGAAAGCCGCTCATCTGGTCGGCGGGCACGGCCTGCTCATAGAAGAACGCGCCGATGACGCCGCAGATACCGCCCACATACATGATGCCGGGGATACCCAGGTTCAGATTGCCGGACTTCTCGGTGAGAATTTCGCCGGTGCTGCCGTACAGCAGGGGGATACCCTGCATGACCGCGCGGGGGATGAAGGATACAATATCAAAATTCATTTTCTCACGCCTCCTTCTTTCCGGAAGTACGGAACTGGACCTTGTAGTTGATGAAGAACTCGCAGCCGATGATGAAGAACAGGATGATGCCCGTCAGGATATCGGAGAAGGAGCGGTTCAGGCCGAAGGCCGTGGAGATCTCGCTGGCGCCGCGGCTGAGGACCACCAGCAGCAGGGACACGAAGATCATGATAACGGGGTTGAACTTGGCCATCCAGGACACCATGACGGCGGTGAAGCCCCGGCCGTCCACGATGGTGGTGGTCATGGTGTGGTCGGTGCTGGAGGTCAGCAGCAGACCGATGAGGCCGCACAGTGCGCCGGACAGGGCCATGGTCCGGATAATGACCCGGTCCACCTTGATACCGGCATAGCTGGCGGTGCGGCGGCTTTCGCCCACCACGGCGATCTCATAGCCGTGCTTGCTGTAGTTCAGATAGATGTACATCAGGCCCGTGAGAATGGCCACCACCAGAATGGCCAGCAGGTACTTCTGGTTGCCGATGGTGGGCAGCCAGCCGGCCTGGGTGTCCTGGTTGATGATGCCGATCTTGCCGGAGCCCTTGGGAACCTCCCAGATGATGATGAAGTAGGCCACCAGCTGGGTGGCGATATAGTTCATCATCAGGGTGAACAGCGTCTCGTTGGTGTTCCACTTGGCCTTGAAGAAGCCGGGCAGGAAGCCCCACAGAGCGCCTGCGGCCAGGGACGCGACGGTCATGACCACCAGCAGCAGCCAGTTGGGCATCTTGCCGCCCAGGCAGATCATGCAGGTGGTGGAGGCCAGACAGCCGATGAGGACCTGGCCCTCGGCGCCGATGTTCCAGAAGCGCATCTTGAAGGCGGGGGTCACCGCCAGGGAGATGCCCAGCAGAATGGCCACGTTTTCCCAGGTGGTCCAGCTCTTGCGGGCGGTGCCGAAGGCGCCCTTGAGGATGGTGCCGTAAATGCTCAGGGGATTTTCGCCGGTGAGGATGGTGGTGACCAGTGCGCACACCACCAGCGCCAGGATGATGGCGCCGCCCCGGATGGCCACGTTGGTGTACCACGGCAGGGTGTCCCGCTTGGAAATGTGGAACAGGGATTTCTTATTCATCCGCTTTGCCTCCTTTGTTCACCAGCGTCATCAGCGCGCCGACCTGGTGCTTGTCAGTGGTCCGGGCATCTACCACGCCGGAGACCTGACCGCCGCACAGAACCACGATCCGGTCGCACAGCTCCAGCAGCACGTCCAGATCCTCGCCCACATACACCACGGCCACGCCCTTCATCTTCTGCTCGGTCAGCAGATTATAAATGGTATAGGAGGTGTTGATGTCCAGGCCGCGGACGGCGTAGGCCGTCATCAGCACGGCGGGCTGCTGGGCGATCTCGCGGCCCACCAGGACCTTCTGCACGTTGCCGCCGGACATGCGGCGCACGGGGAAGCTGGTGCTGGGGGTCACCACCTCCAGCTCCTGCCAGATGCGGTTGGCCAGGGCCTCGGGGTCCTTGCGGTCCAGGAAGATGCCGCCGCCCTTCCGCCAGGAGCGCAGCATCATGTTGCCGGTCATGCCCATGGAGCCCACCAGGCCCATACCCAGGCGGTCCTCCGGGACGAAGGACATGGCGATGCCGCTCTTGCGGATGGCCATGGGGCTCAGGCCCACCAGCTCCTTGGGCTGGTCATTATCGGGATTATAATAGGTGACGGAGCCGGAGGCCACAGGATACAGGCCCGCAATGGACTCCAGCAGCTCCCGCTGGCCGGAGCCGGCGATACCGGCAATGCCCAGCACCTCGCCGGCGTTGACGGTGAAGGTCACGTCGTCCAGGCGCTTGACGCCCATCTCGTCAAAGACCGTCAGGCCCTTGATGTCCAGCCGGGGCTTCACGTTCACGGGGGTGGGGCGGTCGATGTTCAGGGTGACGGCGTGGCCCACCATCATGTCCGTCAGGGACTGCTGGTTGGCGTCCTTGGTCTGCACGCAGCCGATATACTCGCCCTTGCGCAGCACCGCCACCCGGTCGGACACGTCCAGCACCTCGTGGAGCTTGTGGGTGATGATGATCAGGGACTTGCCGTCGTTCTTCATGTTGCGCATGACGGCGAACAGCTTGTCGGTCTCCTGGGGGGTCAGCACGGCGGTGGGCTCGTCCAGGATCAGGATGTTGGCCCCGCGGTACAGGACCTTCACGATCTCCACCGTCTGCTTCTGGGACACGGACATGTCATAGATCTTCTGATCCGGGTCAATGTCGAAGCCGTACCGGTCGCAGATCTCCTTGACCTTCTTCCGGGCCTCGGCCAGGTTCAGCTTCCCGGGCATACCCAGGATGATGTTTTCCGTGGCGGTGAACACGTCCACCAGCTTGAAGTGCTGGTGGATCATGCCGATTCCCAGGGCGAAGGCGTCCTTGGGGGAGGCGATGGTCACAGGCTGACCGTCGATGTAGATCTGTCCCTCGTCGGGGAAATAGATGCCGGAGAGCATATTCATCAAGGTGGTCTTGCCGCTGCCGTTTTCACCCAGCAGGGACAGGATCTCACCCTTATACAGCTCCAGCGTAACGTCCTTGTTGGCCGTTACCTTGCCGAAGCGCTTGGTGATATTCTCCATTTTAACTGCGCATACGTTTGCCAAGGCAGTCACCCTTTCTTTCCGGGGGGCCGGGGCGCAGGAGGCCCCTCCGGGTTTTTGTTCCATAGGCGTTATTTTACCATAATTCTGCAGCGTTGTAAATCGCTAACAGCAAAAAAATGAAAATAAATACAAAAAAATTTAGATGGTTACAAAATTTATCAGGCAAAACCCATAGAGAAACCGGAAAAACAGCACTTTTGTGAAATTTGACACAATGCCGTTTAATTATTCACAAAGCACCGGGTCCAATGAAAGAAAAGCGAGCGGGTTGGTAGGTAGGTTTCCGGCAAATATTTCGGCATATTGCAAAATGTGCATAAAAAGAGAATGTGAATAAGTTCACATAATGTTAAAATTGCAGAAATTGACGTTAAAAGTTTATTAAAATTGTCAATTGTGCAATTGGCCGAAACTCTGTATACTTTGAATATGTCCAATAGACGCATGCCGCCGGCACGGCCTGCGCCGGCTCCCGCCCCGCCGGGGCGGAGGAGGAAAAAGAAAAGGAGAGAATTCAATGGAAGAAAGAAAAGGCTTTGGAACCACATTCGGGTTCCTGATGGCTGCCGTGGGATCGGCAGTGGGCCTTGGCAACATCTGGGGCTTCCCCAACAAGATGGGCGCCAACGGCGGCTTCACGTTCCTGGTCATCTATCTGATCCTGGCGGCACTGTGCGGCTTCATCGTCATGGTGGGTGAGCTGGCCCTGGGCCGCAAGACCGGCCGCGGCGTCATCAGCACCTATAAGATCCTCACCAAGCGCTTCAAGTGGCTGGGCTGGCTGGGTATCATCGCACCCTTCCTGATCCTGTCGTTCTACTGCGCTCTGGGCGGCTACTGCATCAAGTATGTCACCGTGAACCTGGGCAACCTCTTCAACGCCGGCTTCGGCACCGGCGGCCTGGGCGGCGCAGAGGTGTTCGGCGGCCTGCTGACCAACCAGGGCGAGTCCGTGATCTATGGTCTGATCTTCGTGCTCATCACCCTGCTCATTGTCATGTGCGGCGTCAGCAACGGCATTGAGAAGGTCTGTTCCGTGGGTATGCCCGCCCTGTTCATCCTGCTGGTGATCTGCATCATCCGGGCCTGCACCCTGGGCGGCAACGACTTCACCGTGGCCGTTCTGCAGGCCGACGGCAGCACCGTGCAGCAGGTGATCCACAGCAGTGCCCTGGACGGCCTGAAGTATATGTTCCAGCCGGGCTATGTCACCAGCACCGGTTACTATGAGCCCGCCAAGGCTCTGGTGGACGGGGCCATGGTCGGCGCCGTTGCCGGTGTGCCCGTGGTCAAGCACGTCACCGAGATCCCCAACTTCATCAGCATCCTCGCCACCGCCGGCGGTCAGATGTTCTTCTCCCTGTCTCTGGGCATGGGCATCATGATCACCTACGGTTCCTATCTGGACAAGAAGCAGAACGTGGAGAAGAACGCCCTGGTCATCGTGGTGTGCGACACCCTGATCGCCCTGATGGCCGGTCTGGCCGTGATGCCCAGCCGCTTCGCCCTGGACGCCGCAGGCGCCGTGGGCGGCCCCAAGCTGCTGTTCATCACCATGCAGAACGTGTTCGACAAGATGGGCTCCATCGGCCCCATCTTCGGCATCCTGTTCTACCTGCTGGTGGTCTTTGCCGCCATCTCCTCCTCCATCTCCCTGCTGGAGGTCATCGTGGCCCACTTCGTGGATGATGCCCGCGACGCCGGTAAGGGCGACAAGCGCAAGCCTTATTCCATCCTGGCTGCCATCGCTGCCGGTGTCCTGTGCGTGCTGGTGTGCCTGGACGGCCTGGGCGAAAACGGCATTGCCCCCGCCACCCTGCTGAATATCGAGGCCAGCGGCTGGAGCGACTGCTGGCTGGACTTCTTCGACTGCGTGGCCGAGGGTATCCTGATGCCCCTGGGCGCTCTGCTGATGTGCATCTGCATCGGCTGGGAGCTGGGTCCCCAGATCGTGGACGACGAGTGTTGCCTGGAGGGCAACCGCTTCAAGAGCAAGGCATTCTTCAACGTGTGCGTGAAGTATATCACCCCCATCATCATGATCCTGATTCTGGCCGGTCAGCTGGACAGCTTCTTCGGCCTGGGCTGGTTCTCCTGATGGAGCCAAACCTGTAAAAGCATCATGGTTATCCGGAGGGTCCGCCGACAGGCGGGCCCTCCGATGCGTTATTTTGCGTTATTTGTTGCATTTTCTCCTGGAATATGTTACAATTCATCCCACTATGCAAGAAGAAATGCACGAGGAAGGAATCATTTTATGAAGCACGAACCCAAGCCGCCCCGCCGCAAGCTCCGGGACCTGGGGCCCATCATCCGCCGCCGCCCGGCGGTGTTCGCCGTATACCTGGTGCTGCGTCTGATCGTCATCGCCGTTCTGGTGTCCTCTATCCTCCGGCGGGAGTATGAGAGCGCCTTCATCTGCCTGCTGGTGCTGGTGCTGTTTATGCTGCCCTTCTTCATCCAGCAGAACTTCGGCATCGAGCTGCCCTCCGCCCTGGAGATCATCATTCTGCTGTTCATCTTCGCGGCGGAGATCCTGGGGGAGCTGGGGTGCTATTTCATCACCTATCCCTACTGGGACTCCATGCTCCACACCACCACGGGGTTCCTGTGCGCCGCCACGGGCTTCGCCTTGATTGACATCCTCAACCGCAACAGCCGCATCAAATTCCAGCTTTCGCCGGTGTATGTGGCCCTGGCAGCCTTCTGCTTCTCCATGACCGTTGGCGTCATGTGGGAGTTTTTCGAGTTCGGCATGGACCGGCTGTTCCACATGGACATGCAGAAGGACACCGTGATCCAGTCCGTCACCTCCGTGATGCTGGACCCCACCAACAGCAACATCCCCGTCACCATTGACGGCATCCACTCCGTGGCCGTCAACGGCCAGGACCTGGGCTTTGACGGATACCTGGACATCGGCCTGTATGACACCATGGAGGACCTGTTCGTGAACTTCGTGGGAGCCGTGGTGTTCAGCACCATCGGATATTTCTATATCAAGCACCGGGGCCGGGGCAAGCTGGCCCGGGCCTTCATCCCCACCATCACGGAGGAGGAGCCGGAACAGACACCGGAATAAAATACGCCCCCGCCCGACTCTGCTTGCCGCAGGGCCGAGCGGGGGGAGACTGTCCAAAAAGGGCTTTGCCCTTTTTGGACAAAAGGCTTGCAGTCTGCCGCGCGCATAATTGGTTCGCCATGGGCGAACCAATTCCACACTTGCAGACTGAGAAGAATTTTCGCCCAGGTACACGCCCCGGGCGAAAATGGATTGCATTTGATTTGCCGCCTGCGGGCGGCAAACTCTGCGAGGCTTTTTTGAAAAGCTGCCCCGCCCGACTCTGCTTGCCGCAGGGCCGGGCGGGGGGGTTATTTATATCATACCAAAACCTGTTAAAAAGCTTGAAAAGCTTTTTATAGCACCGAAGGTGCGTCAGGTTTTGTATGGGACGTCACAGCGTGTTTTCACACGCTGTGCGTGCGCGCAGCGCACGGGATTCTTGATTAAAATTTTTATCAAGAATCAGTATCAGAACCGCATGGGGTACTTGTTGGTGAAAAATTCCAGGCCATTCTGGCTCAGGGGGGTGAAGGTCCCCACCTGGCGCAGGCCGCCGTCATAGAGATACAGCTGCTCCGGGGACTCCGAGCGGTATTCCATCACCCCTGCCAGCACGCCGCCCTTATACACGGCGTCCATGCCGTGATAGCTGTCCCCTGCATAGAGGATCCGGTTGACGATCAGCACATCGTCATAGCATCCCGCAATGGCGACGCCCACATAACCGAACTCCGGGTCGGTGGGCTTTCCCTCCGGCCAGAGGGTATCCAGCCGGGCAATGTCCAGAGGCTCCGTGACCTCCTGGGTCACCGGGTCAAAGGCCAGCACCGTCTCATGCCCCGCCATATACACCTTGCCGTCCAGATAGACCGGCTGCTGGGTGGACACCTCGGAGACGTGCTCCGGCCCCACGTCCATATGGCTCCACTCCGCCTGTTCCGGGTGTCCCAGGGGATACCGGGCCACGGAGACGACTACTCCCGTCACCAGGCCGCTCTGATCCGCCACAGACTGATAGTAGACGGCCACCACCGTGTCCCCATCCAGAGCCATCCGGAACACGTTGCCGCCGCCCTCCGGCGGCGTCTCCCGCAGAGTCTCGCCGTCCTTGGTACAGGCGAACGAGCCATCGTACTGGTCGATGAACTGCGGCTGCCACTCCTCCGGCAGGCTCCGGGGCGTCAAGGGCGCCCAATGCTTCGTTTCATAAAGCTCACCGGTGGTGATGCAGCCCTTCTGCAGATCCCACTGGCCGGTGTACAGCATCTGCACCCGATTGTCCTCGCCGCCGTCCAGGCGATAGACCGTCAGCAGCGGCACCGTCCACTCGCCCGCCTCCGGAAGGCCCACCCCCCGAACCGGGTCCGGCTGGTCCGTGTCAACATCGGCGGGCTGGGGCTTGGCGGCGCATCCCGCCAGAAGCAGAAGTACCAGGCACAGGGCCGTGCATATGCTGAAAAATCGTCTTTTCGAGTTCATGGTTCTCTCCTTTCAAACGGACAACGTTCGGACTCCATGACTGTATTATACAGTTACTCCGCAAAAAAACAATAGATTTTCGTGTATTGTAACCATTTTTAACCATTGTAACGGTTTTGTTACCGTTTAGTATACTTTTGTAACCGGTCTTTTTTCGCCCCGGACCGACAAAATCGGTTGCAAAAACGTTTCCGGTGCGCTATGATAGGGCTATATCACGCAATTGAGGAGGTTTTCCCTATGGATTACAACGAAATTCTCAAAAACGCCCGGGAGTGCAGCGGCCCGTACTGCAAGGCATGTCCCGTATGCAACGGCATGGCCTGCCGCACCCAGGTGCCCGGCCCCGGCGGCAAGGGTACCGCCGCCACCATGCTGCGCAACTATCAGAAGTGGCAGGAGGTGTGCATCAACATGGACACCATCTGCGAAAATGCTCCCATTGACACCACCTTCACCCTGTTCGGGCAGAAGTTTGCCGCCCCCATCTTCGCCGCCCCCGTGGGGGCCATGAAGCTCCACTATGGGGATAAATACGACGATCTGACCTACAATGACATTCTGGTGTCCTCCTGCGCCCAGGCGGGCATCGCCGCCTTCACCGGCGACGGCACCAACCCCGCCGTGATGGAGGGCGCTCTGCACGCCATCACCGCCGCCGGGGGCCTGGGCGTGCCCACGGTGAAGCCCTGGAACATGGAAACGGTGTTTGCCAAGCTGGACGCCGTGCGCCGGGCGGACCCCATGGCCGTGGCCATGGACATCGACGCGGCGGGCCTGCCCTTCCTGAAGGGGCTGACCCCCCCGGCAGGCAGCAAGACCGTGGAGGAGCTGCGGCAGATCATCGACTACGCCAAAAAGCCCTTTATCATCAAGGGCATCATGACCGTTCGCGGCGCGCTGAAGGCCCTGGAGGCCGGGGCCAGCGGCATCGTGGTGTCCAACCACGGCGGCCGGGTCCAGGATCAGTGTCCCTCCACGGCGGAGGTCCTGCCCGCCATCGCCGACGCGGTGGGCGGCAAGCTGACCATCCTGGTGGACGGCGGCCTGCGCAACGGCACGGACATCTTCAAGGCCCTGGCCATGGGCGCGGACGGCGTGCTCATTGGCCGTCCCTTCGTCACCATGGTCTATGGCGGCGGATCGGAGGGCCCCGCCGTGCTGGTGAAAAAGCTCCAGGCGGAGCTGGCGGACACCATGGCCATGTGCGGCGCCCACAACCTGGCGGAGATTCGCCGGGACATGCTGTTCGGGTATTAATACTGATTCTTGATTCAAAAATTTAATCAAGAATCCCGTGCGCCGGGCGCACGCACAGCGTGTGAAAACACGCTGTGACGTCTCATACAAAACCTGTTAAAAAGCTTGAAAAGCTTTTTAACAGGTTCTGGTATAATCGCATCAAGGCGCAAAAAGGACCGGCTGCTTCGGCAGCCGGTCCTCTTGTTTTCACTTCAGCCCATCCCGGACCTGGTCCAGGGTCAGGTCCTGCTCCCGGGCAATACGGGCCAGGTCCTCATATTCCGGCTTCTGCCGCCGGACGCCCCAGCCCTGGGAGGTTTTCCGGGCCACGGGGCCCCAGGGGGAGTTCACGGTGTCCTGGCTGCGGGACAGGGTATACCGCCGGTGCCGGGTCTCCCGGACGCCCAGGGTGGTGGTGTGCCGCAGCAGCAGATGCACCATGTCCTCCCGCTGCTCCTCCCGGCACAGGACGCACAGCATCACGCCAGGCCTGGATTTTTTCATGCCAATGGGCAAGGTGTACACATCCAGTGCCCCGGCGGCCAGCAGCCGTTCCATGGCGAAGGCGATGCCCTCGCCGGTCATGTCGTCCAGGTTGCAGGCCAGCTCCACCACGTCGCCGCTCTCCGCCGCCGTCTCCCCCAGCATGGCCCGCAGGCAGTTGGCCCGGGGGAAGTCCTTCCGCCCCATGCCGTAGCCCACGGATTCCAGGGTCATCACCGGCATGTCGCCGAAGCGGGTGACAAAATGCCGCAGCAGAGCCGCCCCGGTGGGGGTACACAGCTCCCCCTGGATGGCCCCGCCATAGATGGGCACATCCCGCAGGAGATATGCCGTGGCCGGGGCAGGCACCGGCAGAACGCCGTGGGCGCAGCGGACGGTGCCGCCGCCCACATGCACCGGGGAGGCGATCACCTGGTCCGCCGCCAACTCCTCCATCAGCAGGCACACCGCCGTCACGTCCGCCACGGCGTCCATGGTGCCCACTTCATGGAAATGGATGTCCGTCACCGGCACGCCGTGGACGTGACTCTCCGCCTGGGCAATGCTGTCGTACACCGCCCGGATGTCCGCCCGCACCTTTTCCGACACCGGCAGGTGCCCGATCAGATGGCCGATCTCCTCCATGCCGCTGTGGTGATGGTGGTGCTCGTGGTCATGCTCATGGTGATGGTCATGCTCGTGGTCGTGCTCGCCCTCTGCGTGGCCGTCCACCGTCACGGTGATGTGAGTGCCGGTGATGCCGCACTTTTCCGCCTGTTCCCGGTGATAGGTCACGCCGGGAATCCCCAGGCCGTTGAGCCGCTTCACAAACTCCTCCGGCCGGGGCAGCAGCTCCAGCAGGGCCGCCGTCAGCATATCCCCGGCAGCGCCCATGCCGCAGTCCAGATACAGGGTCCTCATTTTTTCACCTCCATGTGATTGATCATACTGGCCAGATACCCCGCGCCGAAGCCGTTGTCGATGTTCACCACCGACACGCCGCTGGCGCAGGAGTTCAGCATGGACAGCAGAGCCGACACGCCGCCGAAGGACGCGCCGTAGCCCACGCTGGTGGGCACGGCGATCACCGGGCAGTCCGCCAGACCGCCGATGACGCTGGCCAAGGCTCCCTCCATGCCGGCAATGGCGATGATCACCGAAGCGCTCATGATATCGTCCATATGGTACAGGGTCCGGTGCAGGCCCGCCACCCCCACATCGTACAGCCGCAGCACTTCGTTGCCGTGGACCTCCGCCGTCAGGGCGGCCTCCTCGGCTACGGGGATATCGCTGGTGCCGCCGGTAGCGATAACGATGCGGCCGATGCCGTCAGGCTCCGGCAGGTCGCCGATGATGCCGCACCGGGCCTCGGCCCGGTAATCCAGGGGATACACGGCGGCAATTTCCGCCGCCGACTCCGGAGACAGCCGGGTGATGAGAATGGTTTTCTGGCCGTGCTGGCGCATGACGCCCACGATGCCGATCATCTGGGCGACGGTTTTTCCCGCGCCGTAGATCACCTCCGCCGCCCCCTGGCGGATGCCCCGATGCATGTCCACTTTTGCATAGCCGATGTCGGCAAAGGGCTCCTTCTTGATGGCCAGCAGCGCGTCGTCCACGGACATGGCGCCCTGCTGCACGGCCTCCAGCAGCTTTCTGGTATCGCTGTTCATCCTCGTCCCTCCAAATCCAGCCATACGCCGTCATAATCCGGCCCCAGGCGCTGCAAAATCTCCTGCCGGTGCTCCAGCAGCCCCGGCATCTGGGCGGCGGGCAGCTGAATCTTGGCGCTGCGGCCCACCAGGCGCACCCGGAAGTCCGTGAAGCCCAAGGAGAACAGATCGCTCTCCGCCGCCTCGGTGACAGCCAGGTCCCGAGCCGTAATGGGCTGTCCGGTGGGGATGCGGGTGGCCAGGCAGGCGTATGCGGGCTTGTCCCAGGTAAACAGTCCTGCGTCCCGGGACAGCATGCGGACATCCCGCTTGGTCAGGCCGCACTCCCGCAGGGGAGAGCGCACCGACAGTTCCCGCAGGGCCCGCATACCGGGCCGGTCTCCGGCGTCGTCGGAGGCGTTGGTGCCGTCCAGCAGCACGGTGAAGCCGTCCGCCTCCGCCGCGGCCAGGATGGTGCGGAAGATCATCTGCTTGCAGTGGTAGCACCGGTCCGGCGGGTTGGCCGTTACGGTTTCCGACGCCAGCACGTCCACCGGCAGGACCTTCATGTCGGCGTTCAGTTCCCCGGCCAGACGCCGGGCGTCCTCCAGCTCAAAGGCCGGCTGGAAGGCGGAATTTACATAATAGGCCCTTGCCCGGGCCCCGTAGTGCAGGGCGGCATACAGCAGGTAGGACGAGTCCACCCCGCCGGAAAAAGCGATGGCCACCCGGGGATTTTCCGCGAAAAATTCTTGCAGGTTCATATGGATATGCTCTTTCCCTTTGCTTTATTTTGCATTGGGCACGATGCCCAGGATCACCAGAGGCTCTGTGCCGGTGTTGACGACACTGTGGCTGTGACCCCGGGGGCAGTAATGGCACAGGCCCGGGCCCACCGGCACCTCCGCGCCGTCGTCCAGGCACACCCCGGTGCCGGACAGGAAGTACATGATCTCGCAGCTGTCCTCATGGGTGTGCAGACCGATGGAGGAGCCGGGCTGAAGCGTCAGCCGCAGGATCTTCCCCATGTCGTCCTGAAAGATCCGGGTCTCGGCCTCCCCCTGGCCGCCCTTGAACCGGGGCTGCACCAGGGAGGGCATGCGGTCAAAATCCAGCGTCATGGCCCGTCACCTCAGTTCAGAAAGTCCTTGAGCTTCTTGCTGCGGGAGGGATGACGGAGCTTCCGCAGGGCCTTGGCCTCGATCTGGCGGATGCGCTCGCGGGTGACGTTGAACTCCTTTCCCACCTCCTCCAGGGTGCGGGTGCGGCCGTCCTCCAGGCCGAAGCGCAGCTTCAGCACCTTCTCCTCCCGGGGGGTCAGGGTGCTGAGCACGGACACCAGCTGCTCCTTCAGCAGGGTATAGCTGGCGGCCTCGCTGGGCTCGGACGCGCCCTCGTCGGGGATGAAGTCCCCCAGATGGGAGTCCTCCTCCTCACCGATGGGGGTCTCCAGGGACACCGGCTCCTGGGCGATCTTCAGAATTTCCCGGACCTTGTCCACGGGCATGTTCATCTCCTCGGCGATCTCCTCGGGGGAGGGGTCGTGGCCCAGCTCCTGCAGCAGCTGCCGGGACACCCGGATGACCTTGTTGATGGTCTCCACCATGTGGACGGGGATGCGGATGGTGCGGGCCTGGTCGGCGATGGCCCGGGTGATGGCCTGGCGGATCCACCAGGTGGCATAGGTGGAGAATTTATAGCCCTTGGTGTGGTCGAATTTCTCCACGGCCTTGATCAGGCCCAGGTTGCCCTCCTGGATCAGGTCCAGGAACAGCATGCCCCGGCCCACATAGCGCTTGGCGATGGACACCACCAGACGCAGGTTGGCCTCGACCAGCTGTTTTTTGGCTTTTTCCCCGGCCTTCAGCTCCGCCTTGGCCTGGGCCAGCTCCTCATCGGTCAGGGTCAGCTCCCCGGCCTCCACCTGGGCCAGCCGCTCCTTGGCGGCGTTCCCGGCGGACATGGCGGTGGCCAGGCGGACCTCCTGGTCGCCGGTCAGCAGGGGCACCTTGCCGATCTCCTTCAGATACATGCGCACCGGGTCGTCGATGTTGAAGCTATCCACCAGGGTGTTGGGGTCGACCAGCTCCTCCTCCTCGATCTCGGCGATCTCCTCCATGGCAGGCTCCATGTCCTCGGGGATGTCGTTGGTGAAATCCTCGGTGACGATGTCGATGCCCAGGTCCGCCAGGGAGTCATAGATGCGGTCCATCTGGTCGCCGTCCAGGTCCAGGGGGTCCACCACCTCGGACAGCTCCGCCGGCTCCAGGCGGCCCTTCTTCTTGCCCTTGATAAACAGCTCCCGGAGCTTCTCGTTCCCGGCCAGCAGCGCCGCCGCCGGGCACTTGGCCAGCTTCTCCTCCAGGGCCTTGTCCGCCGCGGGCTTTGCTTCCTCGGCCTTCTGGGCGGCGGCCCTTCCGGCCTTCTTCTTGTCGTCGGCGGCCAGCAGCTGGTCCGCCATTTCCTTCAGCTCCTGCTGGGTATAAACTTTATCCGTCATTGTGCTTTCCTCCATAGCCCTTTTTATTTTTATATTTCTCCGCCGCAGCCGCCAGGGGGTCCGTTCCCGCCCCGGCGGTGCGTTTCTGCGCTTCTTCCCGGATGACCCGGCAGTAATCCGCCAGGGCCCGCTCCCCTCCGGCAGGGGATTCCGGCTTCTGCACCACCCCGGTCAGGTGGCTCATCTCCTCGCCGGTCAGCTCCCCGCTGAGGGAGGAGATGCTCAAAGGCCGCCCGGCCATGTGGCTCTCCCACAGGCTGGCGTATACCCGGCCCAGCAGCGGCGAGGAGAACGACTCCGCCGGAACCGGCGGCGTGTCGCCGAACAGGCTGTCGTCCAGCAGCAGAAGCCGGATGACCCCCTCCTCCGCCAGGGCGCTGCGGAGGTTGTCGTACCGCAGGCCACGCTCCTGGGGCTGCAGGGACACCGCCGGGTTCAGCTCCCGGCGCTCCCGGGTCTTTTTCTCCTTGGCGGCCATGCGGCGGAAGGCCCGCTGCACCTCCATTTTCAGGGCCTCCGGCGTCAGCCCCGCCGCCTCCGCCGCCCGGGTGGTGTAGATCTCTCGCTCCACGGCGTTTTCCAGGGTGCACAGCACCCCGCTGACCTCCTGGGCATAGGCCACCCGGGCCTGATCGTCCCGCAGGTCATACTTCCCGGCGATCTCGTGCAGCCGGAACTCGATGCCGTTGGCGCTGCCGGACAGCAGCCGCTCAAAGGCCTCCGGCCCCTGGAATTTGATGAAATCATCGGCGTCCTGCTTCACATATTCCCCGTCCACCAACCGGTTGGGCAGCCGCAGCACCCGAACGGTGAACTCCGACCGGTTCAGCAGCTCCAGGGCCCGCTGAGTGGCCAGTGCCCCCGCCTTATCGTTGTCGTAGCACAGCACCAGCTCCTTGGTATACCGGGACAGCAGCCGGGTCTGCTCCACCGTCAGCGCCGTGCCCATGGAGGCCACGGCGTTGTCGAACCCCGCCTGGTGCAGGGTCACCACGTCCAGGTTGCCCTCGCACAGGATGATATTGGGCCGCTTGGTCTTTTTGGCCAGGTTCAGTCCGTACAGCACCCGGCGCTTGCTGTATGTAAGGGTTTCGGGGGTGTTCATATACTTGGGCTCGGACTTGTCCAGCACCCGGCTGCCGAAGCCCACCACGTCGCCCCGCACGTCGATCACCGGCAGGATCAGCCGGTTGCGGAACTTGTCGTATATGTGCCCGTTCTTTCCGCTGACGGCCAGGCCCGCCCGGATCAGCTCGTCCTTGGAATAGCCCCTGGCGGTCATGGCGGTCAGCAGGGCGTCCCAGCTGTCCGGCGCGGCCCCCATGCCGAAGCGCACGGCGATCCTCCGGTGGATCTGCCGCCGGTCCAGATAGTCCCGGACGGCCTGGCCCTCCGGGGCCTGGAGGGTCTGATAGTACCACCGGGCGGCGTCCCGGTTCAGCTCCAGCATCCGGCGGCGGAGCTTCTCCGTGCCGTCGCTGGCCTCCTCCGGCACCGGGATGTTGGCCCGCTTGGCCAGAAACCGCACCGCGTCGGGATAGGACAGATTCTCGATGTCCATGACGAAGTTGATGACGCCGCCGCCCTTTTTGCAGCCGAAGCAGTAGCACAGCTGCTTGTCCGGCAGCACATGGAACGACGGCGTCTTTTCGCTGTGAAAGGGGCAGCAGCCCCACAGGCTCCCGCCGCGCGGCTGAAGCGAGACATAATTGCTGACAACGTCGACAATGTCGTTGCGGGCGATGAGCTCGTCCAAAAACTGACGGTCAAAGGCCATGGCGTCCTCCTTTCTCACTTCTGCGCACGGAACTTTTTGTTGTCAATGGATATATACGCCGAAAATGGTTACTTTCCTCTTTTTTGACGGAAAAATTTCGAAAAAATTTTTCTGCGCGGAGAGAATTTGACAGACCGTGCCATTTCTCCTATAATTTCCGCAGGAATCGCTGCGCAAAGGGGGCGGAACATCGTGAATATCCGGTTGTATGCGGTAAAATTAGATCGACCGCTCTCAGAAGCGGAACGGTCCACGCTCGCGCGTTTTCTGCCACCTGAGCGGCAAGACCGCATCAAAACATCGGACTCCCTCTGCGCCTGCGCGCTGCTCTGCCGTGCACTGCATGAACTTTACGGCTTGGAGGACTTACCTCAGCTTTCCTACGGCGAGCACGGCAAGCCGTACTTTGCTTCGCATCCGGACGTTTATTTCAGCCTGAGCCACACGCGCGGCGCTGCGCTGCTGGCTGTTCACAACGAGCCAATCGGCGCGGATATCGAGTGTCTTCGCCCTGTGAGCGGCGCGATGCGTACGCGCTTTCACGCGGCAAATGACGCCGATTTCTGGCGCCTCTGGGTGCAGCGGGAGAGCCGCTGCAAGCGCGTGGGGATCAGCGCCGTCGCATTGCGGGACAGGGAAGTGCCGAGCTTCCCGAATGAGCGCGTTTTCGCGCTCGAACCGTTCCCCGACTACACCGCCAGCGTCTGTACCTGCTCTGACGCTGACGTTGACAAGCCGATATACCTTACAGTAAAAGAGCTCATATAAAAGGTTCCGAAGAAGTCTCTTCGGAACCTTTTTTGCTTGATTTTTCCTC
>ERZ825525.1770-NODE-1770-length-16509-cov-4.672967_pt1 | contig 16509 bp, 14 predicted proteins | sample MGYA00519930_ERZ825525 | MGnify/ENA primary metagenome ERZ825525 (study PRJEB31778, sample SAMEA3449203) | human gut metagenome | biome: human gut; feature: human-associated habitat; material: faeces | place: United Kingdom | collected 2010/2012 ... | reverse complement strand
CGTCACGCTTGCGGCCGCCGAAGTACGGATAATCGACGTCGATGACGGCATCCGAATCTTTGAGGAACGTGAGCTGAGGTTTAATAGCTTTGCCGGTCTCTCCGTCGACTTCGTGCAGGTTCCATTTGCCTAAGTCCTGACCTTCCTTCTGTCCCCAGCGGTAGCCCATAGATCCCTGAGCAACAGCGGGTTTGTCAGAAAGCTCATCCCAAACAACCGTCTTCCATTCAGGGTTATTGCATTCGGGCGCCTTGTAGCCCAAATCGCAGGCGCGAACAGTACGGCCGGCAGTGAAATGACCGTCTTCGCGCGGCTCCATCATGACAAGAACGGGGAAGTCGGTGAGACTGCGGCAGTACTCGGTGAAATAAGGATCCGGATGATCGTAGTGGAATTCTTTGAAAATGACGTGGCTCACCGCCATGGCAAGTGCTGCGTCGGTCGCCTGTTTCGGATGAATCCACCAGTCGGCGTCTTTAGTGACTTCACAGTAGTCCGGACAGACGTTGACGACTTTCGTACCGTTATAGCGGGCTTCCGTTAAGAAGTGAGCGTCCGGGGTACGGGTCATCGAGATGTTGGTACCCCAGACGATGATGTAGCTTGAATAGTACCAGGCTTCGGATTCCGGAACGTCGGTCTGCTCGCCCCAAGTCTGAGGAGAAGAGGGCGGCAGGTCACAATACCAGTCATAGAAGGAGAGGAGGGCGCCGCCTATCAGACTCAGGTAGCGGGTACCCGAGCCGTAGGACACCATGGAGTAGCCCGGAATCGGAGAGAAGCCGGAAATACGGTCAGGACCGTACTTCTTAATCGTATAAAGGTTAGCCGAAGCGATGATCTCAAGGGCTTCATCCCAAGTCGTACGGACTAAGCCGCCTAAGCCGCGGGCTGCGGTATAGGACTTACGGACTTCGGGATTTTCGACGATGGAGGCCCAGGCCTCGATCGGCTTCATGGTCTTGCGGGCCTCTTCCCAGGCGGCCTTTAATTCGGCACGAATCAAAGGATGTTTAACGCGGGAAGCAGAGTACAGATACCAAGAGTAGCTTGCACCGCGCGGGCAGCCGCGAGGTTCGTGATTCGGTACGCCGGGAGGCGTGGGCGGGTAATCCGTTTCCTGTGTTTCCCAGACGACGATTCCGTCTTTAACATAAACCTGCCAGCTGCAGGAGCCGGTGCAGTTAACGCCGTGGGTGGAACGTACGATTTTGTCGTGTGCCCATCGATCCCGGTAAGCCTGTTCCCAGGTCCTGTCTTCTGCGGTCACTTCGCCCCAACCGTCTGAGTACGAACCGACCTTCTTAGCGAAGAACAGGGAGGACTTCATGATTCCGGACATTTTGTTCTCCAATTAAGCAATTTCTTGAGGTGAGAAAGAACGATCAGCAAAGATCCGGGGCGTTCTTTCTGTCGTAGTAGTAAACGTTGATGGCGAGAATGGCGATAAAGATCACTGTCGAAATAGCGAACATTACGCCGGCACCGCATTCGGCAAGCAGCATACCGATCGTAAACGGACCGTATGCGCCGACCGCGGAAGTCCAGCCGACGACCGCACCGCCCTGAAGCGGCGGGAAAAGCACTGCCATCTGTTCAGTGGTGGAAGCGTTGCCGACACCGGTCCAGAAGAAGACCCAGAACATGACGATGAGCCAAATCCAGCAGCCGGAGACCGTCGTAGGTTTGTAGAGCCAAAGGGCAAGCAGACCGATGATGTTGCAGACAGCCATTATCGTTGTGACGCGGCCGCCGCGAATCTTATCGGAAACTTGGCCGGCACCAACTCGGGAAAGCGCGCCGATAACCGGGCCCAACCAGGCAAGCGCGACGGCACTCGGAGCACCCTCAATACCGGCAAAGGTATGGTTGCCCAGCAAGCCTAACTGCGCACCGAGACCGGCGAACGTCGCAAATGTTCCGTAGTAGAAGAGGGTCATGAACCAGGTGTGCTTATTGCCGAAGATGGTCCACTCCTGCTTAATGTTTCCGGAGACCGGAACGGAGCGCAGGAAGAGCCAAGAAAGGATGGTGATGATTGCGACAAGAGGAATCCACACCCAGGAGGCATTCTGCAGCCAGTAAGTAACAGTCTTGCCGTCAGCCAAATGAGCGACCTGACCGCCGCCTAAGAAAGCGAATGCGGAGAAGCCGATAACGAGCGGGGTGACAAACTGAACCAGGCCGGTACCGAAGTCAGAGAGGCCGCCCTGAATACCGAGCGCCAATCCTCTTGCATGCTTCGGGAAGAAATAGTTCGTGGAGGCCATTAAGCCGGAGAATGTACCGCCGCCGATACCGCTTAAAAGAGCAAAGATAATCAGCATCCAATATGGTGTATCAGGATGCTGGACGGCGTATACCCAGCAGAAAAACGGGATTAACAGTAAGCCCGTTGAGAGTGTAACTAGAATTCTGGTACCGAGAATCGGGGGTAAGAAGGTCCACAGAATACGCAGCGTACCTGCGGAAAGACCCACCATAGCAACAAGCCAATAGAGCTGGCTGTGGGTGAGAGAAAAGCCGATTTCGTTTAATCTCGGAGCGAGAGACGGGACCAAGAACCAAGCGCAAAAGCCTAGGGTCAGGCTGAAGGTACTTAGCCACACAGTCGTCCATGCCAGCGTCTTATTCCATTGGGCTGGATTTTCAGGATTCCAAACCTTGATATCTGGACGCATATTTTTTCCTTATTCAACTTAAAACGGTACTCGAACTTTTATTCGGGTTTGTCCTCATTCTATGGGCGCCCTCCAATTTGTAACCCTTTGTTTGTTCGAATTGAGCAGAGGTTAAGGAGCAAAAATGCGTAGTTCACTAACATAGAGATAATAAAAATTAACGGAGAATGACATGAATTTGGGGTTAAAAGCGCTGGCTTGTCTGCTTTTGTATCCGGATGCGGCGCTGAAAGATAATCTGCAGGAAATTAAGGAAGCCGTTGCAGAATCGACACTTGCTAACGATCAGAAGGAGGCTCTCGAGATTTTTATCAATCACATGATTGAGACGCCGATGGCGGATTTACAGAAGGAATATGTGGCGACTTTTGATATCGGCAAGAAGGCAAGTCTTAACCTTTTTGAGCACATGCACGGGGATTCGCGGGAACGAGGCTCGGCGATGATCAACCTTAAAAAGCTCTATGAAGAGCGAGGGCTTACGATCGAGAGTAATGAATTTCCGGACCATCTGCCGATGTTTTTAGAATTTTTATCCGGGTTAAATGATGCAGAAGCCCAGGCGCTCCTGGACGGTGCGGCACGACACATCGCTGCGATTGACGTCGCCTTAAAGAAAGAAGAATCTCCGTGGGCCGTGGTCACCGGTGCGATCATGTCGCTTACTGCTATGAAGAATTCAGAAGTTAAGTTTGAGCGGGATGATCTCCTGCCTACGACGGAGGCAGAGTCTTTTGATTCTCCGGTGAGGTTCGGAGGAAACGCCGATCCGGTACAGACCGTGCATTTCAAAAAATGAAAAAAAAAGCGGAAGATCGAAAGACCCTCCGCATAAAATATTTTCACCCCATTTCTTTGGATTGCTCCAAGGAGAAGATTTCCGTCTCAAAAGACATCATCCAGTGATTGAAATCATATCATAAAATGAGAACGATTCGCGTTTACGTTTGTGTGAAATTGTATCAGATGTCTTTTGAACTTCGTCTTTAGTCCGTCCGTCTCAATTATTAATGAAGCGGATATCGAAAACGCGGCGGAAAACGATAAGAAAAGGGGCGGGAGCCAAAAGACTCTCGCCCAAAAATTTTCACCCCAATTGCTCTTTTGCTGACAAGGAGTTGCGTAAGAACTCTATGCTTCAAAGGAGAAGATTGAATTCAATCAATCGATAAGTGAAATATAACACAAATAAGAATGATTATCAATATCAATTCTGGTTTTTGAAATTATGCTGTTCGCTTCAATGTCTGTGTAGCCTTTTCGTACTTGTTGTTTAGCGATCCTCAAACTATTGTCGCTGTTCGTATTGTTGGGTTTTAGTAGCACACAAAATTAATCGTTGACTCTCCCAAAAGTTAGGTATATACAGAAGAGATCCCAACCACATCGTCAAGGAGAGGCAGATGACAACAAGACGAAACTTACTCAAGAGCTCTTTATCGCTTGCAGCGGCACCCGTCGGAATGAGCGTCGCGATCGAAGTTGCACATGCGGAAGATATGCCGAAATGGAATAATGAGACAGATGTTCTCGTTCTCGGTTACGGCAACGCCGGATCTAATGCAGCGATCGCAGCGGCGGACGCCGGAGCAAAAGTTCTCATCCTCGAGAAGACGCCTGCGGGCGGCGGAAATGTCTCTTTCTTCTGGCGGCTTTGTCGTTCCGACAAACAAAGAAGATTATTACAAGTTCCAAAAGGCGCTGTATGAATTGTCTCGCTCTGAGTGGGATAAAGACCTTTTGGACCTGTTCTGCGAAGAGTCCCTCCATTTAGGCGATTATGTCTCTTCACTGGCTCCCGAAGGAAAGATCGGTGTATACGGACACGCGGGCTATCAGAATTTGCCTGGCGCAGATTGCGTGAACAAGATGTCGATGCGAAATGTTCCCGGCGCGAAAGGCGGCGACCGTCTCTTCGGAATCTTTGATCGCGCAGTAAAGGCGAGGAATATTCCGGTTCTTGTTAATTGTCCTGCCAGAAGATTGGTCAGAAGAGGAAACGAGGTCTTGGGCGTCGAAGCCGTATACGAAGGCAACCCGTATTTTGTGAAAGCCAATAAAGCTGTCGTGATTTGCACGGGCGGCTTCCAATCTAATCCGGAATTGATGGCTCGCTACATTTATGGCAATCCGATGGCTTATCTCGGCAGTCCTGCGCATACAGGCGACGGCTTGCTGATGGCTCAATCGATGGGATGCGATCTTTGGCATATGAATTCGGTTTCTGCCCCTTTAGGCGTTCGGGTTCCTGGAGTTAAAGCAGGCATTGCTATGGTTACAAGGCAGCCTGCTTTCATTTGGGTTGATCAAGACGGTAAGCGTTTCGTGAATGAGAAAAACCTAAGTTTGGCAGATTCTGATTGACCTTCTGGGCGGCAACGCCCATGAGGTCTATATTTTGGCCCTTTGCTTATTTATTTGTAGATATGTAGTAGATATGTTATAATTGAACTCAATATTTGAGGTGGTCTATGTATGTCTCTACTTGCAAAGGCGGAGCCACCGGGCAATACACTTATGTCCGGCTCATGGAGTCTTATCGGGATGAAAACGGAAAGGTTAAGCACAAGGTCGTGCAGAACCTGGGACGGCTCGACATCCTTTCTCAGTCAGATCCGAATTACTTGGAAAATTTAAAGAAGAAGTATCAGGAAGACTATGTGGAAAAGAATCGCCTTCAGTCACTCAATCGACTCGCTCAAGTTCAAAATCTGCTTAGTTTTGACAACAATTCTTCTGCCGGCGCTCCGCTCCCTCTGCTGCAGTACGGGCATTACCTCTTAAAAAAGATCTGGGACGATCATCTTCATTTGGATAGAAAGTTCAAAGACATACAGCACAGACAAACAAAAGCAAAATTCGACTTAAACGCTGTCGTCTCCTACCTCTGCTTCTTGAAAATTCTTGATCCGCACTCCGTTTTTTACTCATTCGGAGATCAGGATGGTTTCTTAGGAGCCCCTGTCCAAGGCATCGGTTTAGACAGTTACTACAACTCTTACGATTATTTGTTTGAGCACAAGGACTCGATCATGAAATTCTTCAATCGCTCAATCAATAATCAGCTTGGGAAAACAAAGGCTACGTTGATTTTTTATGACGTGACCAATGTCTACTTTGAAACGGCGCTTACTGACTTGGAATGCGGCAGACAGCAGATGGACTTCCAAGACCGACTTCAGGAAGAGGTGCAGCTGGCCTATGAAAGCGGCGAGCTGGATGCTGCATGCTTTGACAAGGAAGGAAGACTGGTGCCCGGCCAAAAAACGGATGATTTCATTAAGAAAATTCAGGCTCAGAAAATCGAATACCTTCGAATGAGAGGTCCTTCAAAAGAGCATCGCTTTGACCTTCCGTTAACGTCCATCGCGTTGGTAATTAACGAAGAAGGAATTCCGATTGACTTTTATGTCTACGCCGGAAACGCATCCGAATTCAAAACTATGGCTGCTTCGATTGAATCTCTGAAACAGAAATACAACGTTAAAGAGAGCATCGTGGTAGCCGACCGGGGTCTTAATTCTGCAGCGAACTTAAAGATGCTGCAAAGCAACGACCTCGGGTTCCTGATGGCACAGAAAGTAAGCAATCTGGATCAGAAGACCACAAAAGCAATGTTCGATCCTGAAGGTTATGTCCCTATCATCAGGCAGGGAGAGGAAGTCGCCCGCTTCAAGGTCGTAAAAGACTGGACTAAGAAAGGAAAGCGCAAGGCTGAAGATACGAAATGCACTTTAGTTCTGACCTTTGATAAGAAGAGACAAAAACGGGATCTGGCAGTGCTCGAAGTCTGGAAGCAGCTCGTGCTGAAGAAACAAGCTCAGGGAATAAAAGTTAAACCCAAGAGCTCCGGCTGGGCTTCCATTGCAAAAACTTCGGAAAAAACAGAGGCAAGAATAGAAGGAATTGATGAAGAGACGTTTGAAGCTAAACGCCGTCTTGCCGGGTACGCTGCCCTCGTTTATAAAAACGCCCCCAACTGTCAGGACAATGACGCTGTGCCGGATGGACGCCTGGCCGCTGCCTATCACGAGCTTAACCAGATCGAGAGCTGCTTCCGAATTATGAAATCTCATCTGGGCTTACGGCCCATGTACGTAAGGAACTCAAATCACATTAAGGGCCACATCCTCATTTGTGTGATTGCGTTGGGGATTCTGAAACTGCTGCAGTGGAAATTGAATAAATCAGGAACTCCGCTGACAATCTCGGAAATCATACGTGCATTGAATTCTGCGACGACCGTGCCCATAAAAAGCGGCGATGAACTAATGTTCCTGCAGTGCTCGAGACCGCAAAATATCAGGAAGGGCTTAGAGAGACTGAGCCAAGAAGAACTTAAGGCTGAACTTGCAAAACGCAGAAAGCAGCCAAATCAGCTCGAAATACTCTTTAAGACAGTGGGACTTGTGCCTCCGGCACGCTTAGTTAATCTCAAAGAGATGGGGCGCTGCTTAGGAGTAAGACTTACAACAGAGGAGGCAATTCCGGAATTGATTAAAGACATGCTCTAGCATGTACACAAGACAATAATTTAAAAAAGCTCTGAACTCGCTGATAATCAAAGAGTTGAGAGCTTTTTGTTTGCCGGAATCTGCCAAACTCGGGTTTCTAATAAGTCGCTTCGAACATTAAAAACACAACCTGCGGCATTCAAGCCGAGGGTCCGTGTGGCGGCCTAAGCAGGCAGCTTATTTTCGTTAAGTCCCGTTTTGGCTTCTTTTTCGTAACTAATTTAGTAATCAGGATTTTTTCTTATGAAAGTGGTGTAGAATCACGCACTTTCTAGTCCTTGTCACACCGGAAGACGCTCCGGGCGACTATTTCCCATAAGGAGGTTCAATGCGTCACTATGAGATTTGCTTCATCGTCCATCCTGATCAGAGCGAACAGGTCCCGGCGATGATTGAGCGTTACAAGGCTGCTGTGGAAAGCCACGGCGGTAAGATTCACCGTCTCGAAGATTGGGGCCGCCGTCAGCTGGCATACCCGATCGAGAAACTCGTGAAAGCCCACTATGTTCTGATGAACATCGAATGCGGCCCCGAAGTTCTTGAAGAACTCGAAAACAATTTCCGTTACAACGACGCCGTTCTTCGTCACCTCACCGTGAAAATGAAGAAGGCTGAGACAGAACCTTCTCCGATGATGAAGGCTGTCGAGAAAGAAGAAGCCCGCAAGGCTGCTAGCGCCGCTGCTGAAGCTGCTGCTCCCGCACCTCAGGCTGCTGAAGAAGCCCCGGCTGAAGCCCAGGCTTAATTTAGGACTGCGAGGTGAACTCGTTCGAACTAGACGGAATTCTGGAAAAGAAAGACGTCATCCGCTACACCTTAGCTTCTGTTCCCATTCTTGATCTGACCATCCGCCATATGTCGGTGGTCCAGGAAGCCGGATCAGACAGAAAACTGAGCTTTTCCGCGGAAGCGGCGGCAGTCGGTCCGGCTGCTAAGGCTCTCAATGAGGTGGAACTCGGAAGCCGTCTGAAATTCAGAGGGTTTCTAACAACATCTTCGGCGCGTTCACGCAAACTTGTCCTGCATATAACGGAATTCGAAAAGGAGTAAATCATGGCTTTTGGTGCCAAAGGAAAGGGTAGACCTCGTAACCCTAATCAGCAGAACGCGCTTTTCAAGCGTAAAAAATTCTGCCGCTTCACAGTTGATCATGTTGATCAGATCGATTACAAAGATATCGACACACTTCGCGACTTCATCCAGGAAAACGGCAAGATCATGCCGGCTCGCCTGACAGGTACGAAGGCTCACTATCAGCGTCAGCTCGACACAGCAATTAAGCGTGCTCGCTTCCTTGCTCTTCTTGCTTACACCGACAATCAGTAATCGGGGGAAATCAACATGCAAATCATTCTGCTTGAATCTATTCCTCACGTCGGTCAGCTCGGCGACGTCGTCAAAGTTAAAGACGGTTTCGCTCGTAACTACCTGATCCCGACAAAGAAGGCTAAGCGTGCTACAGCAGCTGCGATCGAAGAATTCAAAGCTCACAAGGCTGAGCTTGAACGCGCTCAGGCTGAACGTCTTGCTAAGGCTGAAGAGCTCAAGGGCAAGATCGATGGTCTGACCATCACTATCGCTTCCAAGGCCGGCGTCGACGGTCGTCTGTTTGGTTCTGTGACCAACATGGACGTTGCCGAAGCCCTCGAAAAACTTGGTTACGATATCCACAAGAGCCAGGTTCGTACACCGCTGGGCGCTATCAAAGCCATCGGCGAGTACCCGCTGCAGATCGACCTGCACCACGACATCGTTGCTAACGTCAACGTTCAGGTTGTTGCTGAAGCCTAATTAAGGAAGAAATTCCTGAAGACTTCGGTCTTCAAAATGCCTCTCAGAAATGTCACATTTTTGGGAGGCTTCTTTTTTTCATGTCTCTGCTCTTTCAGCTATAGTTTTCTCATCTGCTTTTGAAAAAAAGGAAGTTCATAAATACGATGCCCGATATTCGCAGCGAAGATCGTGAAGTCCAGCAATACCGCACTCCGCCTTACTCTAAGGAAGCCGAAGACGGTGTTTTGGGCGCACTCCTGATTGATAACAATACGTTCGACCTGATCGGCGGAAAAATCGATTCGGAGGACTTCTATGACTACGGAAACCGCTTAATTTTCGAAAACATTAAGCGCTTGCTCTCGCAGGGCAAGCCGGCCGATATTCTGACGGTCCACGACATCCTGCGTGAGGGCGGTCTCGAAAAAGAGACCGGCGGCCTCGAATATCTTAACCGCCTCGCGGATTACAGTCCGGGTGCGGCTAACGTTCTGCGCTACGCGGAAATTATTCGTGATCGCTCGATTCGCCGCCGCTTAATTACGACGGGCAACGACATTATTAATGACTCCATGAACCCGGGAGCACGCGAAGCCAAAGACTTGCTTGACGAAGCTCAGGCCAAAGTCCTTCGCATCAGCGAGGATTTGTCCCGTTCGTCCAGCGGTTTCCAAAAAATCGATGCCGTCTTGGCTGATTACACGGATCATCTGCGTGAACTTTCAGAAATTGACAATCCGAGCAATGTCTCGGGTATCAGTACCGGCTTCCCGGATCTGGACCGCATGACAAGCGGTATGCATGAGGGTCAGCTCATCATCATCGCCGGTCGTCCGGCCATGGGTAAAACCGCTTTTGCTTTGAATATCGCGCTGCACGTCGGCAGCAATCAAGGTTTGCCCGTCGGTGTGTTTTCTTTGGAAATGTCGGCCGAAGAAGTGACCGGCCGTCTGCTGAGCGCCAAGGGAGAAATTCCTCAGGGAGAACTCAAAACCGGTCACCTGGAAAACTGGCGCGGTTTTTACGACGCGGCTGAATCCCTCGAGAAAGCCCCGATCTTTATCGACGACACTGCCGGTATTTCCATTCTGAATCTGCGCAGCCGCGCCCGTCAGCTGATGAGCCGTGTGGGCGGCAAGCTCGGCTTGATCGTGGTGGACTACCTTCAGCTGATGTCAGGCGAGTCCGGCGGCCGCAATGACGCGAACCGTGCTCAGGAAATTGCTGAAATTTCCCGCGGCCTCAAAGGTCTTGCCCGCGAACTGAAGGTTCCTGTGATTGCGCTTTCTCAGTTAAAGCGTGAAGTGGATACCCGTCCCAACAAACGTCCTCTGATGAGTGACTTGCGAGAGTCCGGCTCTATCGAACAGGATGCTGACGTCATCATCTTCCTGTACCGTGAGGTTGCTTATCAGCAGAAGACCGACGACATGGGAGAAGACGGACAGCCGATGCCGGCCGTCGATACCAATGCGCCAAGTGACGCCGAAGCGATTATCGCCAAGCAGAGAAGCGGTCCTACCGGTACCGTGAATCTGATCTTCCAAGGTATGTATACGCGTTTTGTCAGCAGAGCCACACAGGCACAAATGCACGCAGGTTACTAATCAATGCTGGATATTATTCTTTGGGTCATCGCCGCTGCCCTCATGGTCATCGGCTTTGCAGGCACCATTGTCCCGATGATTCCGGGACTCCCCCTCATCTTTGCCGGGGCCTGGCTGGCCGCGTTCATCGATCACTACGACGAGATCAGCGTAATGACGCTGGTGATTCTTGCAGTCCTAACGGTTATCGGACTGATTGTCGACTGGGTCGCTCAGACCCTCGGCGCACAAAAGGCCGGAGCAACCAAACTCGGTATTTTGGGCTCCTTCATCGGCACACTCATCGGTATCTTTACCGGTTTGTGGGGGCTGATTTTTATGCCGCTGCTCGGCGCCGCCATCGGCGAATTTATTGATCACCGCGACCTTCTCAAAAGCGGGAAGGTCGGTTTTGCCACATGGCTCGGAATGATGATCGGGATCGTTATTAAGCTCGGACTGGCCTTTACAATGATCGGCATTGTAATAGCGGCTCTCATCATTTGATCGAGACGGCGAGCATCAAAGTAAGAAAAGATTTTTAAGCCGCTCTCCTTTTAGAAGAGCCCGAAGGAACAAATATGCCATTACCAAAAGCCCCGACCGCTAAGGGATCCGTCCTCATAGATATCCCGGCCGAACTGCCGACTCAGGCACCTGCACCGAAAGCAGCCCGAGCACCTCGCAAAACCAAAGCAGCAGCGGTTAAACCTGCTGCAGCAAAGACTCCGAGTACAAACACCAAAGTTGAACCGATTTCCGCTAAAGAAGCCAAGCAGGAGGTCAAAGCTGCGGCGCCTGCTGAAACCAAAGAAGTTCTTAAAGAAACGACGCTTGCGCACAAAAGAAACAAAAATCTCAAGCACGACGGCAAGAACAAGCTCTATGTGCTGGATACCAACGTACTGCTGCACGATCCGACGAGTATCTTCCGCTTCCAGGAGCACGACATCTATCTCCCGATGATGACGCTCGAAGAGCTCGATAACCATAAGAGCGGCATGACCGATGTGGCGCGCAATGCGCGTCAGGTCAGCCGTACGCTAGACGGCATCCTGCAGAATTTAGAAGGCCCGATTGATAAGGGCATCCCTCTGGATACGCTGAATCACGGTGAAGCAACCGGTCGTCTGTTTATTCAGACCAAGCCCTTTGATGTGAAGCTTCCGATGCTGCCTCAGGGCAAAGCCGACAACCAGATTCTGTCCGTGGTGGAAGGGCTGAAGGAAAGCGTCAAAGACCGCGACGTCGTCCTGGTGTCCAAAGACATCAATATGCGTCTGAAGGCTGCCGCACTCAACCTTGTCGCTGAAGACTATTACAACGACAAGATGATTGAGGACAGCGACATCCTTTACTCCGGAACGCTGAAGCTCCCTGCCAACTTCTGGGACGAACACGGCAGAAATCTCAAGTCTTGGCAGAAGGACGGCCGTACTTGGTATCAGATCGAAGGATCGCTGGTTCCGAGCTTCCTCGTTAACCAATTTATTTGGTACGAACAGGAGGGTGCCACACCGTTCTATGCACAGGTCATGTCGGTTGAAGGCAACCGTGCCACTGTGCGTTTGATTGACGACTATCTCAATCCGAAGCACACCGTCTGGGGCATCAATGCCAGAAACAGAGAGCAGGCCTTTGCGCTCAATCTCCTGATGGATCCGAACATTGACTTTGTGACGCTGCTCGGCCAAGCCGGTACCGGTAAGACACTGCTCACACTGGCTGCGGGTCTGACCCAGACAATGGAGCAGAGACGGTTCAATGAAATCATCATTACGCGTGCCACGATTTCCGTCGGCGAAGACATCGGATTCCTGCCCGGTACCGAGGAAGAGAAGATGGCCCCGTGGCTCGGCGCTATTGACGATAACCTCGAAGTTCTCAACCGCGGCAGCGGCAACGGGTCCGATTGGGGCCGCAGAGCTTCTGAGGATTTGATCCGCTCGAGAATCCGCATTAAGTCCATGAGCTTTATGCGCGGCCGCACGTTCCTGAATAAATTCGTCATCATCGACGAAGCTCAGAACTTAACGCCGAAACAGATGAAGACGCTGATTACGCGTGCCGGTCCCGGCACCAAGATCGTCTGCCTGGGCAACATCGCTCAGATCGATACGCCTTACCTGACGGAAGGCTCCTCCGGTCTGACTTATGTGGTTGACCGCTTCAAAGGCTGGCCGCACTCGGGTCACATCACTATGCAGCGCGGTGAAAGATCCCGCTTGGCGGATTTTGCGAGCGACGCGCTCTAACCCAAAGCTTTTCCAAGAAGCCTCTGCAAGTCAGGGGCTTTTTTGTGCCCGCTGAATTCAGAGCATTAAGCAAATACTGTCGTATTCATCTTTAAATGCAAATCTTTCAATTAAACTCAAAAGATTACTGATAACAAACAAGTGAAGGTTCAGATGAATAACGATTTTCCCCGCATTAAACGACTCCCGCCGTACGTCTTTAACATTACGAACGAACTGAAGATGGCGGCCCGTCATCGCGGAGAGGACATCATTGATTTGAGCATGGGCAATCCCGACGGCGACACACCGAAGCACATCGTCGACAAGATGATCGAAGTGGCGCAGCGTCCCGGCACACACGGCTATTCCGCTTCCCGCGGTATCCCTCGTCTTCGCAAGGCCATTAGCGATTGGTACAAGAGACGCTGGGATGTCGATATTGATCCGGACAAAGAAGCCATCGTTACGATCGGCTCCAAGGAAGGTATCGCTCACTTAATGCTCGCAACCTGCGACCGCGGCGACACGGTCCTCGTCCCGAATCCGAGCTACCCGATCCATATCTACGGCTCCATCATTGCCGGTGCCGATGTCCGCAGCGTCCGCATGGGTCCGGGCATCGATTTCTTCAGCGAATTCGAAAGAGCTGTTACGGAAACGACTCCGAAACCCAAACTTATGATTTTGGGCTTCCCGAGCAACCCGACCGCCCAGTGCGTAGATCTCGACTTCTTTGAAAAACTCGTTGCGCTTGCCAAGAAGCACGGCGTCTACATTGTTCATGACTTGGCTTACGCCGACATCGTCTATGACGGCTTCAAGGCTCCTTCCATCATGCAGGTGCCAGGTGCTAAGGACGTCGCCGTTGAGTTCTTCACCATGAGCAAGAGCTACAACATGGCCGGTTGGCGTATCGGCTTCATGGTCGGAAACCGTGACCTCGTCGGCGCACTGACCCGCATTAAGAGCTACCACGACTATGGCACGTTCACGCCGATTCAGGTCGGCGCGATCGAAGCTTTGAACGGTCCGCAGGAGTGCGTTGAAGAAGTCAGAAAAGAATACGAACACCGCCGTGACGTAATGGTCAAAGGCCTGCATGACTTAGGCTGGATGGTGGAAAAACCTAAGGCCTCCATGTACATCTGGGCCGAACTGCCCGAGTTTTATAAGTCCATGGGCAGCGTGGAATTCTCCAAGCGTCTGCTGGAAAAAGCCAAAGTGGCGGTTTCTCCCGGCATCGGCTTCGGTGAATACGGTGAAGGTTTTGTGCGTATCGCCCTGATCGAAAACGCTGATCGTATCCGTCAGGCGCTGCGCGGCATCCGTCAGATGTTCAAGGAAGACGGTTTGATTCAGCCTAAGACGAAGAAATTCCATCGCCGCTGGAAGGGTGAGCCGGTCCGGGCTGTCCCGGAGAAGAAACCTGCGGCACCCAAGTTTGCCAAGGTAAAGAACATTCCTACCAAGAGTACGAAGAAACCGAAGGCAAAGGCAGCAGCTAAGAAAAAATAATTAACGTAAGGAGAGGAAATGGCAACGGAAATCAAAGTCGGTTTGGCCGGGTTCGGTAATGTCGGGAAAGGCACCTACGACATCTTAAAAAGAAACCACTCTTTAATCGGCCAAAGAGCAGGCGCTCCGATCTCGGTCAAACGCGTCACCGTCCGCAACGTCGACCGTGTTAAACCTTTGGTCGACGAAGACGTGATCGTCACCAACGATTGGCATGACCTGGTCAACGATCCGGAAGTCAACGTCGTGGTGGAAGCCATGGGCGGTATTGAGCCCGCAAAATCTTTGATTTTGGCCGCCATTAACGCCGGCAAGCATGTTGTGACCGCCAATAAGGCGCTGCTTGCCGAGCACGGCAATGAGATTTTCTCTGCTGCTCTGGCTAAAGGCGTCAATGTTGCATTTGAAGCCGCCGTTGCCGGATCCATTCCGATCGTTAAAGCGCTGCGTGAAGGCTTAGCCGCCAACCGAGTCTCTTCGATCGCCGGCATCATCAACGGAACCTGCAACTTTATCCTCTCCACCATGCGTGATACCGGACGCAGCTTTGACGATGTCCTCAAAGAAGCTCAGCGTTTGGGATACGCTGAAGCCGATCCGACCTTCGACATCGAGGGTACGGACTCCGCTCATAAACTGATGCTTCTGTCGGCCATTGCCTTCGGCGTTCCGGTCGATATGTCTAAAGTTCATATCGAAGGCATTACACATCTGGAAGCCAAGGACATTAAGTTTGCCGAAGAACTCGGCTACCGCATTAAGCTGCTCGGCATCACGAAGTACACCGATTACGGCATCGAACTTCGCGTCCATCCGGCACTTGTCCCCACACGCCGTCTGCTGGCTAATGTGGAAGGCGCAATGAACGCCGTCGTTGTGAAAGGCGACGCAGCCGAAAGTTCTCTTTACTACGGCAAGGGCGCCGGCTCCGAGCCGACCGGTTCTGCCGTGGTGGCCGACTTGATCGATATCGCCAGAACTGCGGAAGTAGCAGTCTCCGAGCGCCCTCGCATGCCGACGACAACGCACAACCCGAAGGCCAAATCTTTTGCCGATTTCGGCGACACGGTTTGCTCTTATTACCTTCGCATTCCGGTTGAAGACAAGCCCGGTGTTTTGGCTGAGATCGCCCGTATTCTGGCCGACAACAAGATTTCTATCGAGTCTCTGATTCAGAAAGAAGCGCCTCTGGAAGATGCTTCCACCGAAATCATTCTGCTGACGCACAGCACTCGCGAAGCGGATATCCAAAGAGCCATCCGTACGATGCAGCAGCTTGCCAATGTTCGCGGCGCAATCGTGCTTCTGAGAAAGGAAGAATTACAGTAATGCAATACGTTTCTACACGCGGCGGCGTGCCCGCCGCCTCTTACAGCGAAATTGTCCTTCAGGGTTTGGCGCGCGACGGCGGCCTGTTTGTGCCGAGGGTCTACCCGCAGGTTTCGAAAGAGACCTTAAAGAACTGGCGCGGCCTCTCTTACGCTCAGCTCGCGACTGCCGTGACAAGTCTTTTTGCCAAAGACATGCAGCGCTCGGATATCGCTCGCCTTTGCGAAACCACCTACACGCCCGAAGTTTATTGTCACGGACGTGAAGGCACCGATTTCAAGAAAATCGCACCGGTTGTCTGGCTGGAAAAGGATTTCGGCATTCTTGAGCTCTCCAACGGTCCGACACTCGCCTTTAAAGACATGGCGATGCAGTATTTGGGTTCGCTCTTTGAATTTGTGCTTGCCCGCAAAGAAACCCGTCTGAACATTCTCGGCGCCACGAGCGGAGATACCGGCAGCGCAGCCGAATACGCTATGAAAGGCCGTGAAGGTATTCAGGTCTTTATGCTTTCTCCGGCAGGACGCATGAGCAAATTCCAGAAAGCTCAGATGTATTCACTGCAGGATAAGAACATTTTCAACATTGCCGTTCAAGGCAGTTTTGATGATGCACAGGATATCGTCAAAGCGGTTTCCGGCGATCTGACGTTCAAGACCGAACACCACATCGGTGCCGTGAATTCCATTAACTGGGCGCGCATTGCGGCTCAGGTCATCTACTACTTCAGTGCTTGGCTGCAGGCAACCGAATCTGAGGATGAAGAAGTCACGTTCTCCGTCCCCTCGGGCAACTTCGGTGACGTCTTAGCCGGCTGGATTGCCAAGCAGATGGGACTGCCTGTGGCTCGTCTGCTCGTCGCCCCCAACGAAAA
>ERZ825525.1764-NODE-1764-length-16537-cov-3.698216_pt1 | contig 16537 bp, 7 predicted proteins | sample MGYA00519930_ERZ825525 | MGnify/ENA primary metagenome ERZ825525 (study PRJEB31778, sample SAMEA3449203) | human gut metagenome | biome: human gut; feature: human-associated habitat; material: faeces | place: United Kingdom | collected 2010/2012 ... | reverse complement strand
TCGTACCACGCTATAAGATGTTCGTTGATTTTCTCACCGAGTTCTCTGGCTCCCTGAAGGGGAATTATTCCCAATGGTTGAAACTCGTCGAGAGTGTTTAAAACGGATTTTTTTTGTTCGTCCATATTTCTCCTTTATTCAAGTTGCAGAATCTTTTTCATTTCATCCACAACTTCAATAAAGGCTTCTTCGTTGAACGGACTCTTTAGGCCTACGGAGTCAAGCAGCTCCGAAAACGGCTTTGTACCGGCTTGGTTTAAGAACTTCATATATGTTTCAAACGCCTTGTCGAAATCCTTTCTCATCATGATAAGGAATTGGAAGGCAGTGAACTGCGCCAGGCAATAATCGATATAGTAAAACGGACTTTCAAAAATGTGCATTTTGAGCTGCCATTTTCGTCCCGATTTGAAATAAGGCACACCCTTGACGCTCATCCACGGCATAAATTCGCGTTCGATTGACGCCCAGAACTTGTTTCGCTCGCGTTTTGTCAGATTGTAATAATCGTAAACCGTCTGCTGAAAATAATCCACGATTGTGCCGTAAGGCAAAAAGCAGAACGACTCGGCAATATGCTGCCAGCGGTATACGTCTGCCTTTTCACCGAAAAACAATTCCATCCACCTGTGGGCGAAATACTCCATGCTCATGGAGTGCACCTCGCACGTTTCCATCGTCCCCTGACGCGCAGCCCACGCAGCGCCGCAGTTTACGTCAAAGGATTTGAAGGCGGCAAGCGCGTGACCGAACTCGTGCGTCAAAACATCCACGTCGCCGGAAGAACCGTTGAAATTTGAAAGAATGAAGGGCAGCTTGTATTCCGAAAGCTCGGTGCAATAGCCTCCGCCCCATTTGCCCTCGCGGCTCAAAAGGTCGAAAGCCTCGCTCTCTTTCATTGTCTCAAACAGTTTTTTTGTCTCCCCGCTCATTTGGGAATACATTTTTTCCGCGTTGTCTACAATATCCTGCGCACTGCCCGACGGTACGGCTTCCTCTCTGCCGTAAACGCCGTCGTCGTAAACCATGAGCTTGTCGACGCCGCACTCCTTGCGGATTTTTTCCTTTATCTGACAACAAACGGGCACCACGTATTTTTTTACGTTTTCGCGGAAAACCGCTATATCGTTGCTGTCGTAGCAATTGCGCGTCATGCGCAGATAACCCAGCTCGGAAAAGCTTTCCATGCCGAGTTTTTTCGCCATACGCGTGCGGACTTTGACCAGCTTGTCGTAAATATCGTCGATTTTTTTGCCGTTGCGCTTCATTTCCTTTCCGAGAGCCATATACGCGCCCTTTCTCAGCTCTCTGTCGGGATTCGAATCGTATTTTTTGATTTGCGCCGTAGTAAGCTTTTCACCGCGATACTCGACGACAATGCCGCTCATAAGAGTGACGTACTCCGTGCACAGCTTGTTTTCCTCAACCATGTCGGCAAGTATTTTTTCGTCTATGCTCTTGGCGGAAATAAGGAAATTGGTGAATACTATTTGCGGAATCCGCTCCTTTAAAGCCGACTTGAATTTGGAGTTGAGATAACACTTGTTGAGGTTGTTTAATGCGTTGTCGATTTCAGGAGTTATCTCGTTGATATAGTCGTACTCCTTTGCGTAAAATTCGTCCTTTGTGTTTTGAGTGAAACGGATGTTTGCCAAAGACAGGTTTGTTCTCAGCTCGGAAACGACCTTGTCGATTTCCTTGTCGATTGCAAACTGCTCCTCAACGCTCTCCGCACTGTTGAAACGGCGGATAAAATCCTCAATCTGCGCGACGATTTTATCCTTGTCCGGCCTTGTGTAAGGCATCTGAGATACTTTCATAAAAAGAACTCCTTGTTGTGTTGAATTATAATTATATATACAGTCCGCCGTTGACGGACAAAACCTGACCTGTGATGTATGACGAGTCGTCGCCGGCGAGAAAAGCAACGGCGCGGGCAATTTCCTCCGGAGAGCCTGCGCGGTTCATCGGAATCTGCTCCAAAAATTCCTCCCTCTCCTTTTCGGACAGCCTGTCGTTCATTTCCGTGCCGACAAAGCCGGGACTCACGCAGTTGACGCGCACTCCCGCAAGAGCGTATTCCTTGGCAAGAGCCTTGACCAATCCGACGACTCCCGCTTTGGAAGCGGAGTAAACAGCCTCGCAGGAAGCGCCCGTTTCCCCCCATACGGAAGAAACCGCCACTATGCTGCCTTTGCCCGCGCCTGTCATATACGGCGCGGCTGCCTTCACGCAATTGTACGCGCCTTTGAGATTTGTGCGCATAACGGCTTCGTACTCCTCCTCCGAGACGTCGTCCAACAGCCCGAAATGCGAAATGCCTGCGTTAAGCACCAAGACGTCGAGACGTTTATATTTTGAAACAAATGTCTCGATTCCGCTTTTGACCTGCAAAAAATCTCCCACGTCGAAAGGGAGCTCCGACGCGTTGCCGCCCGACGACAAAATTTCCGTTACCGTCCGCAGCGCGGCCGCGCGGTTTTTTAAATAATTGACGCCTACGGTATAGCCCTGCTTTGCCAAAAGCAGGGCGACGGCTTTGCCTATGCCGCGCGACGCCCCCGTAACCAATGCCGTTTTCACGCTGTTTCTCCTTTTCGTCTCAAACGCCTGACAAATCCGCCTGCGGCGTTGACGATTTTTGCGACAAGCCACATATTGAATTTGAGTAACGGAAAAGATATAAGAACGGATGAGACAAGCAGCAAAATCTCCACGCCGTTGAGCCTGACGTAGCCGAAAAACCACGGCAAAGCAAATATGCCCAACAACACCAGAACAAGCACTCCCGCAAGCATGAGAGACTTCCACCAGTTGAGCGGTTTGCAAGCGTAGTAAAGCGCGAAATAGCTGCCGAAGGTCAACGCCAGCACCGCTATGGTGGAAAACTCGTCAAGCCCTATGCTGACCGACAGCCAGCCCGAGCTTTGCGTGGACAAAAACACGACGTACAGGGAAACGGTTACTACAAGAAACGTAAGCGACGCGGGAAAACTGCGTTTGGCTACGTTGACGAGGAACCTCCCCCGTATTATATCGTTGTTTTTTTGCAGTGCGAGTATGGTTGTGGGCAGCCCGACGATAATCATTTCCAACAGCATGACCTGCGAAGAAGTAAAAGGATAAGCCACCTTTTGCCCGAAGCCGTAATTGGCTATGACGATAAGCAGGTTCAGCACAATAGTATAAATCGTCTTCATAAAATACATGCTTGTCGCCGCCTGTATGTTGTTCACGACCTGCCGCCCCTCGGCAACCACCTGAGGAAGGCTCGCAAAGTTGTCGTCCAACAAAACCAGATGCGCCGCGTTGCACGCCGCCTGACTTCCTCCCGCAAGCGCGATTGCACAGTCGGACTCGCGCAAAGCAAGTATATCGTTTACGCCGTCCCCCGTCATTGCCACCGTGTGTCCCGCCTTTTTGATTGCCTTTACCAAAACGGCTTTCTGCTCGGGCGAAACCCTGCCGAAAACTGTGTATTTCATGGCAATCTCGGCAACTGTTTTTTCGTCCAGACCTTCGAGACTTATATAATTTTCCGCGTTTTCCACACCCACCTTGGCGGCGATGTGGCTGACGGTCAACGGATTGTCGCCGCTTATGATCTTTGCGCCTACGCCGTTTTCTTTGAACCAATTGATTGTTTTTACCGCGTCGTCGCGTATATGGTCCTCAATCACAATCAGCGCAATCGGACGGCGCACGACGGGCAGTTTTATTTCCTCGTCCTTTTTGGCATAAATTACGCTGGACGACTGCGCCAGCAGCAACACTCTGAAACCCTTTTCGGCATATTTCCTGACCAACGAATCAACCCGTTGATTTTTCGCGTTGAGCACAAATTCGGGCGCGCCGAGAAAAAAGGTGCCTTCCTTTTCAAAGGATACCGCGGACAGCTTGCGCGAGGACGAAAAAGGAACGATTGCCGTATGTTTAAGCACGCTTTTGGCGCCGAAATGCTTTTTTAAAGCTTTGGACGTCATGTTTTTGTCGTTTTGCGCCTTCAACACCGAACCCATGATTTCTTTTAGAGTGTAGCGGGAGCCGCTGTTGAAATCAATGGTCTCCACCACGCGCATGGTTCCGTCCGTCAATGTGCCGGTTTTGTCAAGACAAATGGTATCCACACGGGCGAGCATTTCAATACAATACAGCTCCTGCACCATTGTCTTGCGTTTTGAAAGCCTGATAACGCTTACCGCAAGCGTCATGCTCGTGAGCAGGAAAGGTCCCGCCGGTATCATACCGATAACGCTGCCCGCCGTGTTGGTCAGCGCCCTTATAAAAGCCTCGTCACTGTTTAGGCCCGAAGCCAGAAATGTCGTATAATTGGTCTGCCACATAAAGTAAATCATCAGTATGATAATCACCGCAACGACCTTGAGTATGATTTTGAGACCGCCGAGCAGCTGCGAGCGCGGCTTTTTGTATTTCCGTGCGCGGCTTGTCAGCCCTTCTATATAATTTGCCTCGGCTATTTTGTCCGCTCTTGCAAGACAGGCGCCCGAAACGACATAGCTGCCCGCAAACAAAGTATCTCCCTTTTTTTTGACAACAGACTCGGATTCTCCCGTAAGCATCGATTCGTTTACTTCGGTCTGACCTTCGAGAACAACGGCGTCGGCGCAAATCTGAACGCCCGTTTCAAGCTTCATCACGTCGTCAAGCACGATTTCTTCGACTGAAATTTCCGTTTCCTTGCCGTCGCGCACTACCTTGACGGCGGGAGCGGCAACGATTCTCAACTTGTCAAGAGACTTTTTGGATTTAATCTCCTGAAAAATCGCTATGCCCGTGTTGACAACGGCAACAATCAAAAAAGTAATCTGAGTCCATTGGGCGTAAACCATAAGTATAACGGCAATGACCAGATACAGCATATTGAAAAAAGTGAAAATATTGCCGAGAAAAATCTGAAGTACGGATTTTCCCTGTTTGCGCGGCAATTCGTTTACGTAGCCGTCCTCTTTTCTGCTTTCAACCTGTTCGCTTGTCAATCCCTCGTCCGCCCGCGGACAATATCTTTGCGCCAGACTTAAATCGGGAGTTTTGCGGCGCTTTTTTTTGCGGGAAGCTTTTTTGCTTTTTTCCTCGCCGTCGCCGTCGTCAGGCAGCCGCGGCTCGTCTGCCGACGCTTCTTCCGTCTCCGAAAGCTCGTTTCCCCGATTTTCCTCGTTTGAAGAACTTTTTTTTCTTGCGGCGAACAAATTTTTGAGCCGCGTCGAAACCGACGCTTCGGAAGCCTCTTTTTCCGTTTTTTCGGCAACGCAAGGCGCGGCGGAATCCTCCGCCGCTTCCAAATCGTCTTTAAGTGTAAAAATCGGCTGCGTACCGTCGTTCTTCATGTCAATCCAACTTTTTTATTCCCTGTTCCGAGCAAACGAAAAACTCCGTATATCCCGCCTGCTTCAACGAACTAAGCTGAAATCCGAAATTTTTTATTTTTTTGAGAACAAGACACACGTTGCCCTCCGTCCGCTTTTGCGCTGCCGCAGACAACGCCGAAGACAACACTGCGGGCGAAGCGTTCTTTTCCGTAAGGAAAACTACTTTGCCCTGTCCGTCGTCCACCGTCATGCCCTTGTCTTTGAGAATATTGAAAATTCGCTCGAAGCCTATGCTGAAACCGCAGGCGCATACTTTGCCGCCGATTAACTTGCCGAGCAGCTCGTCGTACCTGCCGCCTCCGCCCACCGAAATTCCGTAATCTCCGTAGGAAATCTCGAAAATCGTGCCCGTGTAATAATTCATGCCGCGCACGAGAGAAGCGTCGAACCTGATTTTTTCAAAACCGCAAGCCCTGACCGTGCCGAAAATATTGACAAGATTTTCTCCCGCTTCGGGACAAAGGGAACAGGCCTTTTCCAGCGCAGCCTTTTCGTTTTCGTCCCCGAGGCTCTCCGTAAGCTCGACGAGCTTTTTTGCGCCGTCAGCACCGAATGCCTCCGAAAGCTCCTTTTCTACGCCGTCCGCGCCGATTTTGTCCAGCTTGTCCAGAGTTACAAACACCTTGTCGAAATCCTTTTCGCAAAAGCCGCAAGCAAGGGCAAGCGCCTTTAACAACCGTCTGTCGTTGACTCTCACGCAAAAATCAGGCAAGCCGAGCTTTTCCAAAGCTTCGCCCGTTGCGAGTATGAGCTCTGTTTCGGCAAGGAAGGACTCCTCGTTGATTATATCGATGTCGCATTGCACGAACTGACGGAAACGCCCCTTTTGCGGACGCTCGGCGCGCCAGACGCTGCCCGTCTGCATAGCCTTGAAAACGGAGGGCAGCTTGCCGCAGTTGTTGGCAAAATACCTTGTGAGCGGCACCGTCAAATCGTAACGCAAGCCCAAGTCGCACAAATCGTCGGCGGATGAGTTTTCCAGCTTTTCGCCGCGTTTGAGAATTTTGAAAATAAGCTTTTCGTTGTCGCCGCCCTGCTTGGAGGTCAAAAGTCCCAAATCCTCTACGCAGGGAGTTTCTATTCCCGTAAATCCGTATGAGCGGTAAACGCCTTTTATTGTGTCCGAAATTTTTTCCCTAAGCAGCAAATCCTCGGGAAGAATATCTCTCATACCCTTAGGGGGAGTTTTGTCAAACATTTTTTTATCCTTGTCTTAATGTTTTATTTTAACATCGAGCGGAAATATTGTCAATCAATTAAATATTCTGTCCGCCCACCTCGCCATTGCGTCAAGCACTATGTCTCCCTGCTTGTCGCTTTCGTTGGCAAACAGATACAGCTTTATCAAAGGCTCGGTTCCGCTCGGACGTATGACCAAACGGTTTCCGTGAATCATATCTACAATCAGCATGTCGCTCCTGCCGAAATCCTTGTATTTGGAAACGCGCAAATCCGTTTTGGACGTTACCGGAATTCCGTTTATATCGTCTTTTATTGCCGTGCGGACGTAATCCAGCAGCTCCTGTTTTCTTTTTTCGCCGTCGGCTCCCGCAAACTCATAGGAAATCTGCCTGTTTTTGAAATTGCCGTATTTCATTTTCAGATTTTTGAATTTGTCCACAAGCGTAAGGTTTTTGCGTTTTAAGGCTGCGCACATCTGCACGGCAACCAAAGACGCCACGACGGCGTCCTTTTCGCGAACTCTGTCCCCCACCAGATAACCGCAGCTTTCCTCCATACCCATGACGAAATCGCGCTGTCTGTCAAATTCAAGCTCTGTCACCTTGGCACCGATGTTTTTGAACCCTATCATGGTTTCAATCGTCTCTGCGTCGAAAACTTCCGCAATTTTGTCAATCATAGGCGTAGTGACCACGGATTTGACTACAACGGGATTTTGCGGCATCCTCTTGGTCTGCTTCATGCTGTAAAGCACAAATTCCGTCATGAGCGCGGCGACCGTGTTGCCGTCCAGCACGACATATTCGCCCTTGTGCAGCACGGCAAGCCCCATTCTGTCGCAGTCGGGATCCGTAAGTATGACAATATCGGATTTTTCCCGCTTGGCTTCCTCGATTGCCAGTTCAAAGGTCTGCGGCTTTTGCGGGTCGGGCGACGGGCAGGTGGTAAATTTTTCATTGGGAAAGGATTGAGCCGTAACGGTTTTGACTTCCTTGACTCCCGCCCGCTCCAAAATACGCGGAACCATATGCCAGCCCGTGCCGTTGAGCGGCGAATACATCACCTTCACGTCCTTTGCGGGCAACGGAGAAATTTCCCAGACCGCATCGAGGTAATCCCGCTTTATCTTGTCCGTCATATACTCGATTTTTTCTTCTTCCAGACAACCGTTGAGGTCTCCCATAGGCACGGAAAAATATTCTATTTTGGACATTTCCGCGGAGATTTCCGCCACGGCAGAGTCGTTTATCTGACAGCCCGTGTTGTTATAAAATTTGAAGCCGTTGTATTCCTTGGGATTGTGACTCGCGGTGAACATAATTCCGCCGTCCGCTCTAAGCGTCCTAATTGCAAAAGACAAAAACGGCGTGGGCTGCATTGTGTGCGCAAGAAACACCTTGATACCGGAGTTTGCCAAAATGCACGATGCAATCTGCGCAAAGCGCTGCGAGTTGTGGCGGCTGTCAAAGCTAATGGCAACCGACTGCGCTTTTTTCCTGTTGAGAAAAACCGCGTATGCCTTGACGGCGCGGGCAACCGTGTAAATATTGACGCAGTTGGGGCCTGCGCCCAGCTTGCCTCTTATGCCCGCTGTTCCGAAAGACAAATCCTTAAAAAAGCAATTTTCTTTGGCAACCTCGTCGCCTTCGAGTTTGTTTAACTCGTTTCTGATTTCTTCGTCATACACGTTGGCCTTCCAAAAGGCGAATTTGTCATTGTAACTCATAAACTGTTTTTATCCCTTTTTCTTTTATTATAACACAAGCATTGAAAATTTGCCACCGTTAGTGCGTATTAAAAAAATTTTTTGCCGCGCGGGTTGAGACGTTTTAAACCGCAGGAACAATACATATATTTTAATATGAAAAAATTTAAAGTATTTGTTTGTATTATAACCGTTTTATGTCTGTTTTTGTGTTTTGCGGGCTGCGGAGAAAACAAAAGCACAAACAAAAACCTGACCGCTCTCAAGCTTAAAGTGACGGACTTGGACGGAAACGCGGTCTCAAAAGCGCAAATCACGCTTGTGGAATGCGGTTCGTCGTTTTTTACCGACAACAACGGTTTAAGTCCCACAATGGAAGTTCAAATTTCAAAAACCGCTCTCAACGTAAACGAGGATTGGTCTACCGTCACCGTTGTGGTCAGCTGCGAGGGCTTTGTCACAACCGTGCTTTTCAATTGCGTGGTCAAAGATAATCAGACACGGGGAGACCTGACCATACGCCTTTTTAAGCTCGACCAAAGCGAACTGCCCTATGTTGCGATTGTCGAAGTGCCTCCCGATGATTTTATCAAAAATCTGACGGGCGCAACGGACGACGCTCAATCCGAGCCGACCGAATAAAACCGAAAAAAAAGATTTTATTTTTTTCCGCGCAAAATAATTGTCAAAACCTTCCCGATATGATATAATTCTACCGTTAAAAATATACGGGCAATTAACTCAGTTGGGAGAGTGTCTTCTTGACGTGGAGAAAGTCAGGGGTTCGAGTCCCTTATTGCCCACCACGTCGAAACGCGACGAACTTTGCAAATAAGACAGCTTTTGCTGTCTTATTTGCTTTAACGTCGGTTTCTCCTTTCCCAAAAAGTTTCAAGGAACTTTTGGGGTTTTTAATTTCAGTATTAGCAAAATCAAATCTCGACGTCGCCTTTCGGCTTGTTCGGATTTTTCTTTTGGAAATTACAAAAACGGAACAGGCGTTTGCCTGTTCCGTTTTGTTTTAGTATTAAAACACCGATTTTCTTGCCATCAAGCTGCCAGCTCCTGTTCCTCCACAGGCTGCTGTTCGCTTTCCTCGGGTTGTTCCTCCTCGACGACTTCCGTAATCTCTGCCGTCTTGCTGCCTTCTTCGCCGCTTATCTTGACGGTGAAGGTTTTTCCTGCGGAGTTTTTAACCGTGTAAACGCCGGCTACGTCGTCATAAACGCTCTCGGTAATCAGATAGAGGTAAGTGGTTTCATTTTCCGTTTCTTCGTCTTTGACGGTATTCGAAATCAAAAGAATGCCTTTTGTAGGACTCAAATCAACGAATGACAAGCCGTCCTCGGAATAAATTGTCTCCACCGTCTCACAAGAAACTGTAACCGTGTCAATGAGACTGAGAATATAAGGATTCTTTTCTTCCTCATCCGAACCTACTCCTGTATCGGTTTTTTCCGTAATCTCTATCGTGTAGTAGGTTGTGGAAGTAATCTTGCCGTCATCCGTCTTTTCTCTGAGCACATAATAAACTTTGCTCAAAGAAGTGGCGTAAATGTTGGCGGCAGATTCAATTTCAACGTCATCCTTGAACAGCTTGATTGAGTAGAACGCACCCTGCGCCAAGCTGGTGTCGGTGGCGATAACTCTTTCAAACACGACTTTGTAACCGTCCGCGCTCTCTACCGTTTCCTCGCGTGTCATGGCGTAAACATTGTAACCCGAACCGACATAAGTGCTGCCGATAGCGAAATACAGGTGATAATCGTAGCCGTCTACGCCCTTGAAGTTTACAGTATAAATTTTTGTCTCTTCGTCGTATACGTAATCGTCGGTGTTAAACGACAGAATCTTGCCGTCCAAGTCATACATAAGCGCATTTTCGCCGAATGTGCCCTTTATGTAGGAATTTTCGGCGGCGACGCCGGTTTCGTCATAATCGGTTATTATTGCAATTTCGCCCACATTATTGACCAGAGTCTGTCCGAACAGCATATAGTAGAGATAATACATATTCAGATAATAGCAGGAAGGAAGAGTCCTTCTGTGCTCCATCGCGGTGACTTCATAGGTGTTTCTGTCGCCGTTGAACGTCACGTTGATGTAGAAACGGAAATACTGCACCGTGACGTACATTGTTCCGTCATCCGTTCTTGTGACGGTGCAGCTGAATTCGCTGCCGTCGATTTTCACCTTGCCCGATACGTTGAAGCTGACTTTGCCGCTTGGAGTAAAGGTCAAATCCTCAAGAGGCATTTTGTAATCTTCTTCGCCCTGTTTGCTGATGGGTACCGGATATTTGTCCTTGGTCGCTTCATCGCGTCCGAACAATACGGCAAAGCCGTTGTTGCGGATATATGTTACGTCGTTGTACTCAACGGTTTCGGCAAACGTACCGAACTGTTCCTCTACAAAACCGTATTCGTTTGTTACAACGCCCGTTTCGCCCGCGTTGGCTCTGCGATAGATAACTACTTCGTCGTTTTCAACATTGTAGTAATAACGTGTAGTACCGTTGAAAACGGCAAAACCGTATTTGGTGAACTGCAACGACGCGCCAAGGTCGGAAGTGTAATATCCTCTTTCCGGGAAGTTGAAAGGCGTGGCAACACCTTTTTCGTTGTCATAAATGTAGATGCAAGCGTCTTCGACTTGGGTGCTTGCGTAGTAGAGCATATTATCCGTTATGATAATATATTCTCCGACTTCCCTTTCGCCCATCTTGTTGTATCTGACCGCTCCGCCGTTTTCGTCAAGCACGAGCACGGAGAAATCGGTTTCATTGACGTAGATACGCGCCACCTCTTTGTGCGAAACCACAAAGACATTGTAATAGGACGAGGAAATCTGAATAACGCCGCGTTTGCCTACCAACGTCGTATTTTCACTTCCGTTTTTGTAGGTGAGAGTGAATTCGTATCCGTCGGACGTATAAGTTCCGTTTTGGTCGATGTACTGCTCTTCTTCGTCAGAAATGGTAAATACGGAAAGCTTTCCGTAACCGTCCAGCTTAACATAAACGCCTGTGGCGTTCTGATTGTCCATCAGAATGTATGTTCCGTACTCGGCTCCGCGCGCGGTGAATTGTTTGTTGTCTTTAATGTCAAAGTAGCGGTACGCGTTGTCGATAATCATGCAAACGACGTTCTCTTCGTTGTCTACAACAAAGTAACTGCTCTTAACCGTCGTGCCGTCGTCGCTGTTGAAATACTCCGCCATGTAGCTGAATCCGTCCAGCTTCAACCTGCTGCCGTCTTCCGCACGATAATCGCCGTTGTAAGTCTCGTTGAAGCGCGAGAACAAATTGTTGTTGGATGCGTAAAGGCGGATAAATTTGAAGGTAAGAGTGCCGTCATTGGAAGTGAACACCCAAATCTCCGAATTGTTCACGGAAGTAAACTCGGAGGATTTTTCAACCGTGCCTTCGTAAACGGTTTCATTCTCGCCGTCCTTTACTGTGTACACCGCGCCGCCCTTGCCGTCAAAAGCAAGAGTTTGGTTTGAGGTGTACTTGTTGCCTTGGATAATTTCCTTAGCGGTGTAGGGAGCGTGTTGAAGGACAATGAACGTATTATTTTCTTCGTCAAGTTCCAGATACATTGTGCCCTGAGAGGTAGACACTGTCAATATGTTGCCGCTGACGGTATATACCGCAGTGAAGCTGCCGTCTGTGCTGTTGTACACGATAAATCCGCCGACAAGGAAAATGCTCGCGTCGCCAGAAGTATATGTGGCGGTCGGCAACTCCGTAGTTGTGTTGTCGGAGCCGTCAATTCCCTTAGTTGTCACGGAATACCAATAAGTAACGCCCACGTTGCCCTTGCTCGTTTGCAAAACGGCAGTGTTGAATACAAACGACACGACGGTCTGCAAATCGTAAGGCTCGGTAACGAGTTCTTCCTCAACGTCAAAATATCTTTCCGCCGTGTACATGTAGGTATTTGTTTCCTGATTGAACACTACGCTGCCTTCGGAAATTTTGACGTATTCAGATTGTTTTGTGCGTCCGTAAAGGGTGGCTTTGCCCTCTGCGCCGTCGTTGACAGCCAGCAACGGAGAGTACCAATAAAGGACTTCGGGGTCGCTGTCTCTGTAATAATATTCGCCGTAAGAGTTGTGCTTCTTTTCAAAGTAATACTTGGTTTCGGTTATCGGTTTGCCGTTTTCTCCGGTATCGCCCGTCTCAACCGTCACGCTTCTGATAATGAAAGTAAAGGTTGCAGGCTCGCTGCCCACTGCGCCCTCTTCGGAATAGAATCTGATAATGCTTCCGCCGAGCACGGACGTGCCGACAACCTGATAAACGCCTTTGAGCGTCGTCGTGCCGTCGAAATACGTCGCGCTGTAAAGCCCGTCCAACATGAGAGTGGCTTGTGAAGTCTCGGATTCAAAAGTTTTGTTTGTGCTTTCGTCATAGAGCATATAGCCGGGCACGGAGGAGTCGTTTCTAATTTGCAGTACGCCCGCGACAATACCCATAGACGTCCTCAAAGTAATGAGCTGAGTCTCGGTATCGTAAGTGTATCTGTACGCCGAGGTGGAGCTGCCCATATTCATAACGGCGGTTCCGAAGCCGTCGAGCAGCATTTGATAAACCTCAGTGTAGTACACCAACTTACCGTCGTTGATTGCAAAGCGCACTAAACCGCCGTTGTCGCGTCCCAAAGCATACTCGTCTTCGTTGCGTATCTGGAAAGCTTTAGAAGTGCCGGCAGTACCGACTATGAAGTTAAAGTTGTCTCCGCCGTCGTCAAAATGCGTGGTATAAATACCGTTTTCGTCTACGGTATAATAGCCTTTGCGCTCAACGGTAATAATTCCCTTTTCGTCTTTTTCGACATACGAGATTCCGTCAAATCTGTCAATTTGGAGGAATACGTCACTGTTGACTCCCACTCCGGAGACAAAGAGGTCGTACGTCATGCCGCTGTTGCCGTTATCCTGAAAAACAAAGGTTCCGTTTTCGTTGACCTTGCCGGTAATCACTATATCGTCTTTCGAGTTTCTGATACGGAACTCGTTGTTCTTGGCGTTCAACTCGCCGATAAAATACTCGCCGCCGCGATACAAATAAACTACTTCGGCGTCGTCGGGGTCGAGGAATATGTAGTCTTCGCCCTCGAACATATCGACAAGACCGACGCTCCACACCGCCTCGAACACCATGTCGTCGTCGGGAATGAAGCTTTCGGGCTCGGTATCAACGCTGCCGTCCTGAATGGAGTTTCTGAGCAAAGAGTATATTATATTGGTTTTGTAAATGGTATTTCCGCCGTCGGCGGTCCAACCGACAAGAAGTCTGCCTTCGCTCTCGAAATTTACGGGCACGGTGATTTCTTCGCCGTACTTGACTTCAAAGGATACGTCGTCGAACTCCTCGCCCGCATCGAAAAAGACAAATAAAGTCTTTCTGTCAAAATAAAGTTTAAATACGTTTTTGGACGCGTTTTCAGACAAGGTTTTGCTCGCGACCTCGCCCTCGTGACCGACATTTCTTTCAAAACCCGTCACATCTATTTCGGGAGAAACTTGCGTTCCCGCCCAATCGTAGCCCGTAACGCCATTGTCCGCTTTAACGTATTTCGTTTCGTCGTCTATGTCCTGCAAATACAATTCAACGGTGTAAGCGACCTTGTATTTGGCTTTGAGCGTGACGTTTTCCGCAGGCATAACAGCGCTCTCGGTCAATGCGTCCTCGCCTTTGAACCAGCCTGCGAACTGATGATTGGCTTTTGACGGCGCAAGCTCCTTGACCGCGTTATACAAATTTGCTCCCGCCTTCAAATACAACGACGTCGCGGAAAGCGAGCCGCCGTCAAGGTCAAGCGTAACGGTATAAAGCTGCGTCCACTTTGCGTAAAAAGTAAGGTTGCTTTCGGGCGTCGTGCTAGTAACCGCGCTGCCCGAAAAGTTCTCGTCCGTGAACCAGCCGTCGAACTCGTAACCTGTCCTTGTGGGAACGGGTAATTCATAGCTTTCGCCCTTTTTGACCTCAACGGTTTCTATCGAGCTTCCGCCGTTGGTTTCAAAGGACAACTTCACGATGTCTTTGCCGCAGGCAGAAACAGCGCATAGAACTATCGCAAATAAAATTGCCGTTAATAAAAACCTGAATTTTTTCATGCTTTAATATATCTCCTGTATTTAATGTTTTCCTACACAAGTGTAATTGAGTTTTGACGCCGTTTCACATGAAGGTACGCTCCTTTGACATCGATATGTCCTGTTTATTCAATTTACGGATTTTCATCCGAGAATTGCAAAATAACAATCAATTTTTGCGCAACTTCTTCAAGACCAGAGCGACGGAACATCCGACAACGACCGGTCGATTTCTCCTTCACCCGGTTCTTCGTCCTCCGGCCCCTCCGTCTCGACCTCCCAAACGGTGTAGAGCACCGTTCCCTCAGGCAAGTCGGCAATGTCACTGCCTGTCAATTCGGGCGTCGTTCCGTCAGCCTGCGTTGTCCAGCCCGAAAAGTTGTAACCCCTACGGGAAGGCGAGGAGAATCTGTTGTTTCCGAGTACAGGCGCGCTGTCGCCCGACTCACTCAATCTTTCGACATTGAGCATCAAGCTTTCGTTTATAGTAACCGAAACGACATAGCTTCCGTCTTCGGACAGGGTGCAGCCCAACATAACGGGACGGAATGAAGAATTCCACCTCGCGTCCCAGCTCTCGGGCATGCTTTGGGCGTCGCTGTAAACGGTCAACTGTGTGCACCTGTAAAACGCGTGCGCTCCGACATTTTCCAAAGTGCTCGGCAAGAGCACCGACAAAAGCCCGGTACAGCTTCTGAAAGCCTGTTCTCCGATTGTTTTGAGACTCGATGGCAGATAGAGCCGAGTCAGGTTTCTGTTTGCGTAAAAAGCAAATTTTCCGATTTGTTCGATGCCGTCGGCAAACTCCGTGCGTCTCAGCGATGCGCAATCCGAAAAAGCATAGTCGCCTATCACCCGCAGCGAAGAAGGAAATTCAAAGGTTTTGAGGTTGGCACAACGCGCAAAGGCATATTGACCGATAGTCGTAAGGTTAGGCACAGCCCCCTCTACAAATCCTACCTTTTTCAACGCAATGCAGTCTTGAAACGCAAGCGCACCGATAGATACGACGCTAGAAGGCAAGTAAACTTCGCTCAGCGAAATGCAGTTCAAAAAGGCATATGCCGAAACTTCCTTCAAATAATCTCCGAAGTCGATTGTCTTGATGTTTTTGCATCTGAAAAACGCAAAGTAACCGATTTCCTCGACACGTCCGCTCGACAGGTCAATCTCGCTCAACGTATGGCAATCGTAAAAAGCGGAACGTCCTATCTTTTTGAGATTTGCAGGTATATCAATGCTGTACAGTGACTCGCATTTGTAGAAAGTGTAATCCTTTATTTCCTGAAGGTTTTCGTTGAGAGAAATTGCAGACAGACCGGTACAGTTGTAAAAAGCGCCCGTTCCGAGATAACGCACGTCGGTAATGGCGCCTCTGACATTTTTGAGAGACTCACAACCCAAAAACGCGAAGTCTGCGATGCCTATCGTATCATCCTTCAAAGTTACGGTAGTAATGTTTATTTCTTTTCCTTCCGCATCGACGGTGTTGTAGCCTACCACCCAATTTCCGGCGTAAACAACGCCTTCTTCGGTGGGATTGTTCCACAAAGCGGTGTCTACAAATGCTTTTTCTCCTATGCTTGTCACGCTAGCGGGTATTAGATTTCCGTTTTCCGGGTTAGCCAATTTGTCGCAGCCGTAAAAAGCATTGGTACCGATGCTTTTCAGATTTTCACCTAAATTCAAAATCATCAGATTGTCGCAATCGGTAAAAACGCCGTAAGCTATTGTTTCCACACCGGGCAGCGTGACGCTGTACAATGCTTTGTTTTTTGCAAAGCAGGAATCGCCCAGATACTTTATCGATGAGGGCAACACGACTTTTGTAAGGTTTTCGCACGATGTAAAGGCTCTGCCGACAATGCCGACCGTTCCCTCTTTGAAATCGTTCGCACTCAACTCGGTAATATCGGCGCGGTTTTCCACGGCAACCACCCAATTATCGGCGTAAATGATATTGTCTCCGGCGGTTAAGCAGTCGTTGTAAACCTTGGTTCCGTTGAAAACACCGCTGCCGACCGTCGTGAGGGACTGAGGCATAGTGACCTCGCTCAGCTCCGTACAGGCATTGAAAGCGCCAATTCCCAACGAAACAAGCCCTTCGGGCAAAGCCACCTGCGTGAGCTTGGGACATTCGGCAAAGGCATATGCGGCAATA
>ERZ825525.1753-NODE-1753-length-16631-cov-2.738900_pt1 | contig 16631 bp, 14 predicted proteins | sample MGYA00519930_ERZ825525 | MGnify/ENA primary metagenome ERZ825525 (study PRJEB31778, sample SAMEA3449203) | human gut metagenome | biome: human gut; feature: human-associated habitat; material: faeces | place: United Kingdom | collected 2010/2012 ... | reverse complement strand
CCGAAACAGTCCGGTGGACTGTTTCGGAAGAACATTACACATCTAAATTATAGTTATCTCAACCAAAACCTCAGCCCCATCACCCGCCAGTCTGCCAAATCAAAACAAAATCTGGAATTCCTATAAATTATCACTTGCAACAGCGCGGAATATATGCTATAATACAATACAAAGGCGCAAAGCCATAGAAAAAGAACAAGCAGAACAAAAGCGAGGAAATATACATATGATAAAGCTCATCGCAAGCGACATGGACGGCACCCTGCTCAACGACAGGAAAGAACTCCCCGGGGATTTCTTCGAGGTATTCGACGAGCTGGAGCGCCGCGGAATTAAATTCACAGTGGCAAGCGGACGCTCCTTCGACGCGGTTGCACACCTGTTCCCCGAGGAATACCGCACCCGCCTGGACTTCATCTGCGACAACGGCGCAAACGTTATCCACGAGGGAAAGCAGGTAAGCGTGACCCCGCTCGACCGCCCGACCTTCGAGCAGCTCATCAGGGCATGCGAGGACATCGGCGGGCTGCGCATACTGGTTTGCGCCGGCAGGGGGACTTATCACCTCACCGCTGACGCGGAATTCAGCGCGGAGATCGCAAAATACTACAAGAACCACATACCATGCGACGACCTGCTTTCCGTCGACGACGTGATATACAAGCTCGCCGTCTGCGACATGAAGGGACCCCAGCAGCACGCCAAGCCCGCCATTGACGCAATATTCGGCGACCGGCTCAACGTGCAGGTTTCCGGTCCCATCTGGATGGACATCATGGGTGCCGGGGTAAGCAAGGGAAGCGCTCTCAGGGCGCTCGGCAAGCACCTCGGGATCTCCGCTGAGGACACTATGGCATTCGGCGATTTCTACAACGACGCGGACATGCTCAAGTATGCCGGCTGGAGCTTCGCAATGGAGAACGGCAACCCGGACATCAAACGTATGACCCGCTTCCTTGCACGCAGCAACAACGAAAACGGAGTACTACGTGCGATACGGAAGTACGCTTTACAGGAGGATTCGATCAAGTAATGAATATCCAGATATTTGGAAAATCCAAGTGCTTCGATACCAAAAAGGCGGAACGCTACTTTAAGGAACGAGGAATAAAATTCCAGTCTGTAGATATACTTTCTAAGGGACTGAGCAAGGGCGAACTCGACAGCGTTGTAAAAGCTCTGGGCGGGAAGATAGACTCAGTTATAGACGAAAATTCGAAGGACTACGCCGAGATAAAGTACCTGCTTGATTCGGCGAAGCCCGAAAAGCTCGAGGAGAACCCCAAGCTTTACAAGACCCCGATAGTCCGCAACGGCAGGCAGGCGACGGTCGGTTATTGCCCCGATGTGTGGAAGAACTGGGAGTAATTTATGCAAATAATTCTGATAGTAATTCTGATAATCTGTTCGGCGTACTTCTCCGCAACGGAGACCGCCCTGAGCAGCGCAAACAAGATACGCCTCAAACACATGGCAGATACCGGAAACCGCGCCGCAGAGCGCACTCTGAACATTCTGGAAAAGTACGACAAGGCGCTGACCACCATACTCATCGGCAACAACATAGTGAATATCGCGTGCTCGTCAATTGCGACGATACTTGCGATATCACTGGTCGGCGAGAAATACGGTTCGCTGGTGTCCACTATCGCGACTACAGTCATCGTGCTTATCTTCGGCGAGGTAATGCCCAAAAGCATCGCGAAGGATTACCCCGAGACAATCGCAATGCTTGCTTCCGGCGTTATTTCGTTCCTGATGGTTATTTTTACTCCGTTCTCGGCGCTGTTCATTCTGCTGAAAAAGGGAGTTTCCAAGCTTATGCACAGCTCCGATAAGGTCAGCATGACCGAGGAGGAGCTAAAGGTCATGATCGACGAGATCGAGGACGAAGGAGTGCTTGAGCAGCAGGAAAGCAACCTGGTACGCAGCGCGCTGGAATTCGACGAGATAACCGTCGACGAGATAATCACGCCGCGCGTCCGCATAACCGCCGTGGAAATAGGCGACGACGCCGCTTCGGTGCGGCAGAAGTTCCTTCAGGAGGAATACTCTCGCATGCCAGTGTACGAGCGCACGCTTGACAACATCGTAGGCATAATCACTGAAAAGGAATTTTTCAAGCAGTACGAAAAAAGCACTGATTTCACGATACGCAGCATTATGCAGGAAACGCTGTATCTCCCGCAGATGCAGAAGCTATCCGAGGTGTTCCGCACCATGCAGAAGCAGAAGTGCCACATGAGCGTGGTGCTCGACCAGCACGGAGGCACCCTCGGCATCGTCACGATGGAGGATATCCTTGAGGAGCTCGTAGGCGAGATATGGGACGAGAGCGACGAGGTGAAATCCCCCGTTACCATGGTCGGCAGCAATGTTTTCGAGGTCTACGGCGATGTTTCGCTGAATTCGCTCAGGCGCTTCCTGCCCGCCCGGGACATTCCGGCGGAGATAGAAAGCGAGGCTCACACTGTGGCAGGCTGGGTGCTGGGGCTGTTCGGAAGCATTCCTAAAAACGGCGACATCACCCAGACCGACGACTTCATAGTAACAGTACTCGACGCGGCTGCGCTTCGCGTGAATAAGGTACGCATCGAGATAAAAGACAGGAAAGACGAGGATTGACGCATGCTAGAATTCAGATATGACACACAGCTCCTTATTGAAGGCGAGGGCCTTGACGAGGACGCGATAAACGAGTATATCCGCGCAAACTTCAAGGGAGATTCCCTGCTTGCGGTGGGCGACGACGAGCTTATCAAGCTCCACTACCACACGAATGAGCCGTGGAAGGTGCTTGAATACTGCGCCACCCTCGGTGAGATATACGACATCGTAGTCGAGGACATGGACAGGCAGTCCAGAGGGCTTAAAGGCTGATGAAAACAGTAATTATCGACAACAGCCTCTGCACGCTGCCAATCGCCGAGGGAACCTCCCCAGAGCTGATATGCAGGTATATCCACGCGCTCGCAGAGACCGGCGTGAAGTACGTTGAGCTGGATTTCCGCACGGTGATGAAAATGCAGGAGCTTCCCGACTGCGTAGAGTACATATTCCGGCTGGGAGATCCGATGTTCGCGCAGCTTACGCAGGCGTTCGATTTCAGGTATGTCGTGGTCACAATGCACGACATCAAGGACGAGATAGATGTCGGGAACACTCCGGTGATACTGGAGATACCCAGATTTGAAGGATTTAACCGCAAGCTCCAGGCGCTGGCGCAGAAATTCGTCTCCGGGCCTATTTCGATGATAAGGGTGCGCAGCAGCTTCGACTTTATGAATATTGAACAGGCGAAGGAGCTTGTATGGCGCTCAAAAAGCGCGTTTACCGTTCCGATAGACGTCTGCCCTATGGACGCAAAGAGGACGGCGCTGGATACTGCGCTTAAGGTCTCCAACGCGGGCGTTGACAGTATGACGCTGTGCATGGGCAAGTCAAAGAGCTACGCTTCGCTGGAGGACTTCCTGTTCACCATGACGATGGTGTTCAACAGCATGCCCAAGGAGTACAGCATTCCGGCGCTGTGCAAGGCGGAGGCGTACCACCGCATAATTTTCGGTCTGAAATCCGCAGACCGTATCACCGAGATAATGGAGCATGTGGATTACGACATCTCGCACCTCACAAATACGGACACCGGCGACCGGGTAAAAATGCACGTCAGCCTGAAGGATCGCATGATGCTGCGCAGAAGCTACGTTTCGGCGCTCCAGCGCTTCGCCGAGGAAGAGGATATCCCGGAGGACATCGCGCAGGAGATATTCGACGCGATAGACCATTTTGACATGTCGCTGTACGATCAGATTTTCGTCCAGGACGAGAAAAACAAGATACTTAATTAAAATTCAAAGGGACTGATTTCAGTCCCTTTTGGATTATCCGGAAAGCTGGAGCATGGTCTTAACACAATAAAAATGGGCAGGCGCCGAGCCTGCCCATAATTCCGAATTCTGAATTCCGCATTCCGAATTAAAATCAGTATCCCCAGTCCGCCTGGGTAAGGAAATTGCTGTAGTGCGTCACTGTGGAGGCGGTAGCCGCATGGAATGCGTTATTTGCGAACAGCACGTCGGTTATTCCGTTCTCCTTGAGGTAATCCACCGCATTATGCGTGAAGTACCGCATGTCTATAACCACGATCTCGTCAAACGAGCCCATGAGGTACGGCGGGAGCGCGTTTCCGTAGCTGTCCTTGAATATGGCGAGCTTCCTGCCGGTGCCGGCGTTGCTGCTGACCTTCACGATCTTCGCGTCGCCGCCCATGAACGTACAATACGCCATGCCGTTGCCGTCGCTGAACTTGATGAAGAAATCCGCATTGTACGGAGCGTTCGCGCCGACTATCTTTCCGTCCTGGAGAATGTAATCGTAGTAGGTCGTGGAGTATTCCACCGTTTTCGGAACGTAGTAGACGAAATCCTCCGGATTATTTTTCAGTACCACATCCTCGGTATAGCCGTACATCGTGCCGACGTAATCGTGCACCACGCGCTGCTCATATTCCGAAATATCCTTGAACGGAACCCCCGCAGCCTCGGCGAATGCCTGCGCCGCGTAGTAGGCTCCGAGCGGCGCCCAGTGATGGTCGGTGCGCAGATAGATGTCCTCGCGGACGTGCTTTTTCAGCGCGGAATACGCGTCTACTCCGGTGGTGTTTTTCAGCATGCTGTAAACGTAATCGATGTTATCCTTCTGGCTGCCACAGTACGCCTTGACCGACTCCGGGCTGTAGAACTCGCATGAGGTCGGAATTATCATCGTGTAGACGTTCACGTCGCTGCCGAGGGCTTCCTTGAACTTGTTCACCACCCCGGCGTACTGCTCCCCTACGGAGTAGCTGCCGCCGTAAAGCATGAGCGCCCTGGTGCCGACTACCGCGATACCGTTGTTGGTGATGGTAACTGCGTCGTCCTCGTTGATGACCGGCTCTTCGGTGACTTCCACGGTTTCAGCCGGGGATGCAGTCTGCGGCTTTGAGTTCTCCGTATCCTGCGGAGCGCTGCTCTCCCCCGATGATACTCCGGAAGCCGGCTGATCGTCGGGCGCTGAGGGTTGCTCCGGTACCGTTGTTGACGGCTTGCTGGTTTCGGACTGCACCGTGCCCACATTGTGGAGCCGTATGCCGTCCTGACGGAACCCGCGTAGCTCACGGAGCTGGGTCGACAGGTTCGTCACCTCGTCGCGGGCGGGAACCGTATCGCTGAACCACTCGGATATTCCCTCGGTGAATTCCCCGCTGAACCAGCTTTCCGCGGAAAGCTCCGGGAATTTTTTCAGCTCGCGCTTCTCTGTTATGCTCTCGGTGCTGCGCGGGAACACCAGCATTGCGATACCGATGGTCTCAAAGGCGGTCAGTATCGTCATGAGGTAAACTATATCGGAAACCCTGCGGCGCTTCGGCGTGCGGGGTTCTTTGTATTTCTTTTCGGGTCTTGGTCTCATTTTTCCTCCTTACTCAGAATCTGAGGTACAGGAACGGATTAGTGGTGCTTCCGATGAGCAGCAGCGTGCAGGATACCAGCAGAGCCGCAGCGCACAGCGTTTTGGCTCCGGTCAGCAGGACTTCCGCTCCGGCGCTTCCGTCGTACGCCGCCTTTTCGTAGATACTGCGTATACCCTTTCCGATGGGCAGACAGCAGACGATCCCCGCGATGATGAGCCACAGGTTTCCGGTAAGCTCATTCTGAGCCACAAGGTTCCAGCCGGACGCCCCGCCGCCGAACAGAATACCGATGAACCCGCCCATTCTGGAGATATCCGTGAAGTAGAATATCACCCAGCCGAACACGATAATGAACAGGCTGTATATATGCAGGATAAATCCCGGTATCCTGTCCTGAATCTTCACGATGGTGTATTTTTCAAGCATTATTATCGCGCCGAAGTACAGACCCCACAGCACGAAATTCCAGCTCGCGCCGTGCCAGAGTCCGGTAAGGAACCACACGACCAGTATATTCAGCGGCTGGTGACGGCGGTTTCCGCCCATCGGAATGTAGACGTAATCCCGGAAGAAGCTGCCCAGCGAGATGTGCCATCTCCGCCAGAATTCCGTAATGGTGCGGGTCACGTATGGGTAATTGAAGTTCTCGTCAAAGTGGAATCCCATGCAGCGCCCCATGCCGATAGCCATGTCGGAATAGCCGGAAAAATCGAAGTAGATCTGCATGGTGTACGCCAGAATGCCTATCCAGGCTCCGCCGGTGGAAAGCGAAGCGAAGTCTCCGTCGAGGAACGCAGCCGAAAGCTCCCCGAGCTGATTTGCGAGAATTACCTTTTTTCCAAGTCCGACAAGAAACCTGAATGAGCCTTCGGCGAGGTCGTGCATTGAGATGCTGCGGCGGTTTATTTCCGCGGAAATAGTGGAGTACCTGACGATAGGCCCGGCTATAAGCTGCGGGAACATTGAGATATAAAGCAGCAGCGAGAAGAAGTCTTTCTGCGCCCGGACCTGACCTCGGTAAACATCTATGATGTATGAGATCGACTGGAATGTAAAAAAGCTGATACCGATAGGAAGCGCGATACCGGGCTTTGGCACCGGGACGCCTACGGCATTGAGCGTTTCCGCCAGGAAGTCCGCATATTTGAACACCGCGATGATACCTATATTAAGGATAAGTCCGACGATCAGCGCGGCTTTTGATTTGTGCCTTCCGCCGTCGATGAACACGCCGACCACGTAGTTCATGAACACGCTGACGATCATCAGCGCGACGTATATCGGCTCTCCCCAGGCGTAGAAAATCAGCGAGAAAATGATGAGCACCGCATTAGAATACGGGCATTCGCAGCGTATCCGGGGCTGACCGTACTCCCGAAGCCTCCTCATTCTGGAGTGATCGCCGCACCGCCCCAGCGCGTAGCATATCGCCGCCGCTGGCAGGAATACATATATGAAAAACAAGTCTGAAAAGACCATGAAGCCCTCCGTTTATCTGTCTGTAAGGCACGGGCTGAATCCCCGCGCATTCCCCATTTATATCCATTATAATTATAACACTGCTAAAATAGTATGTCAATAGGCGGCGAAAAATAAAACACGAAGTCGTTCAGGTTTACAAACCAGGGAAAATATGATATAATTATTTTGATATTTAAAATTTACGGAGGACAACATGGATCCAAGAAAACATTTCAGCGCACTCAACATAATACACAAGATAATCAGGGAGCGCGTCCAGCCCGGCGACTTATGCATAGACGCCACCGCAGGCAGGGGCAACGACGCTCTTTTCCTTGCCGAGCTTGTCGGCGAGACCGGGCATGTCACCGCGTTTGACATACAGCAGGACGCGGTAGACAGCACGAAAAAGCTACTTGATGAGCACGGCATGACCTCCCGCACGGACGTGCTCCTAAAGAGCCACAGCGAGATGGACGAGATATGCGAGGAAGGCACTGTATCCTGCATTACGTTCAATTTCGGGTGGCTTCCCAAGGGCGACCACAACATATTTACGAACAAATCCACCAGCATTCCGGCGATCGAAAAGGGGCTGAAGCTCCTGAAAAGCGGCGGCATGATGACTCTCATAATCTACTACGGAAGAGAGACCGGATTTGAAGAGCGCGACGCGCTGCTTGAGTACCTTCCTACCATCGACAGCAGCCGTTTCACCGTTATTGAGATGCCCTTCGTGAACCGTCCCAACTGCCCGCCGATTCCTATAATCATACTAAAGGATATGTAATACGCCAAATATTGACATATCACCTGATATGTGCTATAATAAAACGCAGGCGTTTTATTATAAATCAAAATGCCTTGCGCATACGTTCACCTTCGGCGAACTCTATTCATATTGTCAAATTATAACATATCATTACGGATATGCTATAATAAATACAGCAAGTGATTTGGCCTGGTACATTGGAAAAGGAGATATTATGTTTTGTATGAACTGCGGTGCTCAGCTTTCTGACACCGCCAAATTCTGCGGAAGCTGCGGCACAAAGGTCGAGCTTCCCGACTTGGGCGTCCCGGCCGCCGCAGCTGCGTCAGTTCCGGCGAACAACTCAGCGCCTGCTGAGACCGCTCAGCCTGCACAGTCAGCACAGCCCTCTCAGACGGCACAGACTATTAATCTCTCGAAGCAGGCTTCACCGGCGCAGACCTCAGGAATTCCGGCAATGAGTGCCGTTTCCGCGCAGACTGCTCCGACTGTGCCTACTGCCCCGACCGCTCCTGCGGCTCCCTCGTTTATCCCGAACGAGGTCAGCTCGAGCTCCGGCAGCTTTGGAAGCGACTTTGCCCAGCGTTCCGACCGTCAATCCGCAGTATCCTCGCAGAATTCTCAGGCTCAGCCTACCCAACCTGCCACCCCTGACCAGCCCGGTCAGCCGGTGGCGTACGCGCAGCCCATGCAGCAGTTCAATGCGGCTCAGAGCGCGCAGGATATTCAGCCGATGAGATATTCCGCAGAGGTTCCTCCGGCGGCTCCTGCAGTTCAGCCCGTCAGAAAAAAGAACCGGCTGATACCAGGTCTGTGTATCGCTGCGGGTGCTGTCGTTGTGCTCGGCGGTGCGGGAGCGGCGTTCTGCCACTTCAACAAGCCGCTGGTTTCAAAGCTCATCATGGGCGACGCAGGCTACGCGCACTCCGTGACGATGAACGCCCTTTCCGGAATCAGCGAGAACAGCGAAGTTATCAGCAACGCGGTTCAGCAGTCGGTCAGCGCGGGATTCTTGGCGGCTCAGTCCGGCGCAGAGCTGAGCGGAAGCTACATCACAGACGGCACGCTCGACGACAGCTTCGGTGTTTTCGACGAGGAGATGATCGGAAAGGCTCTGGAAATAGCAGCATGGCAGATAAACCACGCCACCGGGACACGCGGAGTGACATCGGAGCTTGGCATCAGGGCTGAGTTCGAGCAGGCATTTATAGACGCTCTGATGGCGCAGGAGAACTACTCCGAACAGGAATACGACCAGATCGTAAATATCCTGAACAACATCGACCTCACCCTGTCGTTCTCTGAAAAGGACAGCGGCGGCGCGCTGGAATACGCAGTCGACGTCCGGACGCCGAACGGCTCTCTCGGAAACGCGCAGCTCCGCTACGAGGAGGACGGCACGGCTTCGCTCATATTCCCGGGAATGTCCTCCACTGGATTTTCCACGAAGCTGGCTCCTCACAGCATGAATGAAAACTCGGCCGCGGCTTCCTTTGATTTCGGAAAGTTCTACGGGAACGTAAGCAGCGGTCTGAAGGAAGCATTCAAGGACTTCGAGATAAAATGCGAGAACGGCACCACCGAACTCGGCACGCTGACCTTCTCCGGAATGACCGTGCAGATCGACCTTGACAAGGCAGACCTGTGCAGCATTGCCATGGTAGTGATAGACGCGGCGCGGGGCGACGACAGCCTTATCGCATATCTGAGTTCCCTTGACGATTATATGACGGAGCAGGAGATCGCCGACGCATTCAACGACCTTGCGAAGCAGGTCGGGGAGTTCCGCACAGACAGCAGCCAGGCGTCCGCGCAGATTAAGTATTACATCAACAGCGACAACACGCTTGCAGGCGCGGATTTCACTGTTTACGGCTCCGGAGATAACACCGCTCAGTTCCGCTTCCTGACAGCCGGAAACGAGACTCAGATGAACGCTTCCGAGAACGGCGACATGCTGTTCCAGGCTCGTGTGCTCAGCGAAAGCGCGACATCCGGCAGTGTGACCGCCACCGTCACCAACACTACATACGACGGTCAGAAGGAGGACATCAGATTCCAGGTTGACTACCGCGATCTCGGCACTGCAAACGTGTTCGGGTTTCCTGTGACCACCGGAACGTTCACGATGAACATTTCCGCTGAGGACACACGGAAGTTCCTTGAGGATGAGATGGATATGCCGTCTGAGATGGCTGGCAGCGCGGGAAGCTCCGAGCTTTCACTGACCATCGCGCCTAAAGGAAAGGGCGTTGGCTGCACCGTAGAAATGAACGCCCAGAACATCGGCGGGCTGACTTACTACATCAGCGTTGACGAGGCTTCCGGGGAGATCGCTCCCAAGCCCGGCAGCGAGTACAAGCTGCTGGATATCGAAAACGCTTCCAGCGATGAAATCAGCGCGCTGGGCGAGGATATCACAAAGTATTACTCCGAGCTTTCCCTGAAGGATCCGCTTGTCAATGCGGTTTATTCTCTGGCCGACGCTTCCGGGAGCTCAAATGGCGATTACGATGATTCATTCAGCTGGGATGACGATGATTCATTAGGCTGGGATGACGATGATTCATTCGACTGGGATGACGAACAGGACTACAACGGCGGCAGCTCTGACTGGGACGACAGCGACTGGAACTTTGAGCAGGAAACTCCCGGCGAGGTAACGGAAGCCGACATAATCTCCGCAAACACCACCGCACAGCGCATGAGACAGAACTGCATGTCGTTCCTTACGTTGATGGATGCCATGCAGGCGTCTCCGGACTGCGGTTCTGCCGAAGTGATACTTTTTGTTTCCGACGGCGAGTGGGCGTCTTACGTGTCCTCTTACAGCGACAGTGATTTCTCAAGATTCCAGGACGAATCCGGCTGGACCGACGGCAAGGAGCACTGGGGCATGGAATGGTACGACGATGACGACCAGTTAATGTTCGCCCCCGATGAGAACAACCTGACCGCCTACGCGGCAAAGGTAATGCCTGACGTAAAGGAAGGTATTTTCATCTTGTACATTCAGGACGGCAACGTACTGGGTTCAGTATTCGTGAATGATTACAGCGCATTCAGCGTGCCCATGTCAAGGCACTTCCAGAGCGGAAGCTGGAATTTCGACGGCTCTGACAGAGCAGGAGTGGCAAACGGCTACGTTGTCGGAACTTCGCCGACGCTCGCGCTTGACTCTGACGCGGACTGATTATTTTAATAGAGATAACTCCCCGGGGCTATTCAGTTCCGGGGAGTTTTATCGGAGCGTTAAAGGAATGCAGACAGCATTCGCAGGTGTTGAACCACGAACGCAGAGCCGTGCGGCCATTGGCATCACGCCGGTGCCATGTCTTTGCGCGGTATGTATCTCCCTTATCTCAGATACAGAACGATACGAAAACCAGCGGCGTGCGCTTCCTGATTTCCATGAGAAGCTCCGCTATCTGCCCCATGTCGTTGTGCCAGAAATAGAGCACGCCGTTCGGCTTGAGTTTCTTTGAGCACAGCGTGAGCCATTCAACGCACCAGTTGATGTAGCCGTCTATCTTGTCCCACGCATTCGCAACATCTTTTCCTTTCACGTTTGTTGCAACGCCTATATTGTAAGGCGGGTCGGTTGCCGTATCTAAAATGATACAATGTAACGAAGCCCTTTTTTACTCCTTAACGATGCACCCGCACAGTGTGCATTTTTGCACACCCCTCATAACGATGCCGTATGCATCGTTATGACGTATATGGGTATAAATAAACTCCTTACCGCCATGCAGGTAGTAAGGAGCAACTTTGTATTCAGTTTTTCAGATACATCGTTCTATTATTACGGAACAGCGATATTTATAGTACATCTCTTACATAGAGAACACTTTCATAAACTCCTGCTCGGCATTAGCCATCCTCGTGACAAAAACGGCGTAATCCGGTGCGTCCACAGGGATTTTTAGGACGTGCTTGATAATACTGATATTGTCTCGTGGGTTGACGTTAGACTCATAGGTAGAACCCCGATTCATACATAATCTCAGAGCATCGTGATTTCCCACTTCCGGATAAAAATAGTAACCGGTTTTGGCATCAAAACGGAACATATAAGCAATCGCCTGTAGATAATCACGATTACCGATGTTGTCAATCGGCTTATACTTGGCGTCGGCAATCATCCGCGTTTTGCTGTTGCGACTGATGAAATCAGGATAAATAAGACCCACATTTCCGTCAAAGAGCCACGGTGCGCCCTTATGCGCTTTATTCATCGGATGATGGAAAATATCCTCTATCAGCGAGTTGATGTACTCTTCCCACAGCCACGCACCGTCAAACAGGATTCCGTATATCTGCTTGGACCCCGAACCGACTTGATGTTTCCGGTGTTGAAGAATTAGAAGACACAGCTTCTGTAAAGCAAGATACTCTCCAAAATATGCATGGCGGACAGTGTTCTTCTTGTTCTGTTCAATGATTTTCTGTCGTTCATACGGTTCATATCCCGGAGTTGCGTCTATTATGAGTTTGACCTCGCCCTTCACTTTGATGAGGAGTTGGTTCCCGTAAGGCTTTCTCTTGATGAATTCAATGGTGTGTCGTACCAGTTCCATTAGACTGTTATCATAAGAAAACTCGCGCTGACTGTATGCTACATTTCCTATAAAGGGTGTGTTCTGCTTTATATGGCGTGCGATATTGATAGTGCCTTTTACATTCCCGTCATTGTATCTGCGGTGGATATACTTTTTGAATAATCCTTTCCGCATAGCCTTCTTGAGATAATATGGAAACAAGAACAGTAGGAAATTAAACAACCGGTTATTTTGATTGACATCGGACTCAAAATCCACGATATTCGGAAAATCCAGAACTCTGTCCAGGAGATACTGGAAAAAGTAATCTTCACCATCCCCGCAGAAGCGGGATTCGACAATCAGGCATTCATCTCCGCAGCCGAGGAAGCCCATCACATTACTGGTGCGATAGGTGTCATTGACGCTTTGGAGAATCATCTGATCCTTCGTAATATCCTCTGAATCCCTTATGATTTCTGGAAACACGAACACGCCTTCATGCTCAAGCTCCTCTAATGTCCTATCGGCAATCTTCCCCGTGAGGTTTTCAATATGAGAAAATGTGCCTTTTTTCTGTTGTGAATTATCCTTGATATTGAGTAGCTTCATTCACATCACCTTCAATGGGCTTCTTATAACCGTATGCTTTTGCAAAGCGGTTGAATAAGGAGGAAAAGTACCATGAAAATTGACTGGAGAAGAAAGCTGACATCAAGAAAGCTGTGGGTTGCTACAGCGGGATTCATCGCGGGACTTATCGTAGCGTTCGGGGGTAGCTCCGAGACAGCGGAAACCGTTTCCGGCTGCATACTCAGCGGCGCGGCGGTCGTAGGCTATGTGATAGGAGAAGGTCTCGCCGACAGCGGCAGAGAAAACGAAGGTGGCGACGATGGCGATAACCTTTGAAGCATACGCCCGCAATAACGGAGCATTCAGAGCATCTCGCCCGATGCCGGCAGGCAGCCCGGCAGGTATCATAATCCACAGCACCGGGGCGAACAATCCGAACCTCAAGCGCTATGTCAACGCGCCGGAGATCTGCGGGGAGAATCCCTACAAGAATTACTTCGACCGTGCGGATTCCGATGTGTGTCCGCATGCGGTCATAGGCAAGGACAAGAACGGCGAAGTGAAAGCGGCTAAGCTGCTTCCCTGGAACGTCTGCTGCTGGGGCTGCGGCTCTGGCTCAAAAGGCAGTTACAACTACGCCCCGGCGTACATTCAGATAGAGATAGCGGAGGACGCGCTGAACGACCGCGCCTACTTCGAGGAGGCCTTCGGGCTTGCCGTACAGCTCTGTCAGCGCCTCATGAAGAACTACCCATCGATACTCCCCGAAAACGTGATAAGCCACAAGGAAGCTCATGCACGCGGGTACGCTTCCAACCACGGCGACCCCGAGCACTGGCTCGCCAGGTTCGGCAAGGACATGAATTGGTTCAGAAGCAGGCTTGAAAGCTCCCGGGTCAGGGTGAACGCTGAAAAAGTAGTGCCGCGTGAGTCTGCGGCAGAAGTTATATCTCAGCTAAAGGCGCTTGGATTCGCTGCTGCTGTTGAAGAACTGTAAATTAAAATGGGCTGTATCTGATATACAGCCCATTTCATTTATGAAATCTCTATTTTGAATCGCCGGGGCTTTTCTGAACCATTATCCTTACCGCGCCAGAGGGATTCCTGACCGCCTCAAACAGGTGCTCCGGATACACAGGCATATCCGGTTCGGAATCCGTATCCAGCCACACCAGGCTTATATCCGGGCTGTCGCAGTGAACCGCTCCGTAGTCTATTTTCGCGATGTCAAACGGCTTTATCAGGTACAGGTACTCCAGCTCATGATAAAACACACCGTCAACCGTGAAAAACTTTTCGGCTATGGAGTACAGCCGGGCAACCTCGGCTTCATCCTGCCGGACATCGCCAAGAACGACCTGTTCCGCGGCGTTGTTTTCGACGGCGTTCTGCCGCGCAAGACCTTCTCCATGGGTCACGCGCAGGACAAGCGCTACTACGTCGAGGCACGCAAGATCCGCTAACCTAATGTAACCATTGCAGAAAAGCGCCGCCTTGCGGCGCTTTTCTCATCAGGAGGATTCTCTATGGATTTGAAAACAGCCAGGATCTGGCAGGACGTATTGCTCTGGGGCGGTGGTCTCCCTCGTCGGCGCATGGGGCTTTCAAAACAATGTCGCCGCACTCATCGGTCTTATGATGATGGGCGCTTCGCTCATCGTCTGGGGGCGCTTTTACCGCTGTCCCAAGTGCGGCGAACACCTTGGCCGCGGCACACCGAAACGCTGCCCGCACTGCGGTGCATGGATCGCCGACGAGCCGGAGCCCGAGGAGAAGAAAAAGATCCAGCACAAGAAAAAGAAGCACTGAGCGCACAAGGAGGCCGCGATGAACGACAAAAAGCCCCTGATGGACTATCGCAGGGCCCAAAAGCTCCAAACACCGCTGCTTCTTACTGGCGCGCTGCTCAGCGGCGTCGGCACAAGCGTCAGCGTACCGCTCGTTATTCTCGGTATCGCGATCATGCTCTTTGCCATCGTGATTGGGGTTCTTTACTACCGCTGTCCGCACTGCGGCAGACCGCTCGGACGCATAGGTGAAGGCGGTGCCTACTGCCCCCACTGCGGCAAGGCGCTGAATGCGCCGGTCGAGGAGCCCGTGCGCAGCATAACTGTCCCCGCCTATGCTAAGCTCAACCTGACGCTTGACATTCTTGGCAAGCGCGATGACGGCTACCACGAGATGCAGATGGTCATGCAGACCGTTTCGCTCCACGACGATGTAACCGTCACGCTCACAGACGGCAAAGGCATCACCTGCCGCGTCGACGGCGCGGCGCTTCCCTGCGATGAGCGCAACCTCGCTGTCAAGGCGGCGAGAGCCTTCTGCGAGGCGATGGACTACGGCGGCGGCATCGACGTCGCGCTTATAAAGCGCATTCCGTCCGAGGCCGGCATGGCCGGCGGCAGCGCAGATGCCGCGGCGGTGCTGCGCGCGCTGCGCGAGCTCGTCTCCCCCACCCTCACGGACGAGCGGCTCGAGCAGATCAGCGCAAGCGTCGGCAGTGACGTGCCCTTCTGCATCCGCGGCGGCACACAGCTGGCCGAGGGCCGCGGCGAAAAGCTGACCGTCCTCAAGCCCGCACCGCGCTTCTTCGTCGCCGTCTGCAAGCCGGACTTCCCGATCTCCACACCCGCGCTCTTCGCGCGCGTAGACGGCGTGACGATCACCGACCGTCCTGATACGGACGCGATGCTCGCCGCCATCGAGCACGGCGACGCGGACACGCTGTGTGCAAACGTGCGCAACGTCTTTGAGCAGGCGCTCGACGGCGAGCAGCGTGAGCGCATTAAGACCATCAAGTGCGATCTTCTCGCCTACGGCGCGAAGACGTCGGCGATGACCGGCTCAGGCAGCGTGGTGTTCGGCCTCTTCTCTGACAAAGCGGCTTGCCGCAGAGCGTGCGAGGCACTGCAAGGCGAGTGCGTCAAAACTTTCTGCGCCGAATTTGTTTGAAAACTCAGAAAACCGTCCATACTCAAAGCAAATTCTTTGAGATGGGCGGTTTTTCGATGAAATGGACGAAATGGGAGCTTTCCCTTGCCGTTGGCCTCGCGGTCATGCTGCTTTTCTGCGCCGCGCGCGGCACTAATACCCTCCAGTGGTGGAGCGCAGCGTTCTCCCCGCTGTGCGACGGCATTCTGACGCAGAGCGCCGCAAGCGGTGATGTCGTAGTGAAGTCGAAGCTTGCAGAGCTGCTGGCTCTGCTGATGGGTGGAAAATGACATGCTCTGCCTGCCATTTGAGCGAGAAAAAGGGAGTCGGCACTTTTTACGCCGGCTCCCCTTTTCATTATCCCTCGCACAGGATGTCGATCAGCTCATCCTTCTGCAAGCCCGCGAAGTAGCGCGAAACGTCCACATCGCTGAGTGCCTTTTCATAGCCCGCGCGGTACGGCGTGCAGCCAACAAAGTGCGCCGCCAGCTCGTCCGGTTCCGAGGCGCTGAAGAAGTCGCCCTTGAATGTCAGGGCCGCGATCTTTCCGTGCTCCACGGTGATGTAGGCCTCGATCAGGCCGCAGCCGTCCACGCGGCGGCGGCGCAGCATCGTGCACGCCGGAGAGAAACCGTAGTTCCAATCCCATGTGGCGTAACGCTCCGCGCGCAGCTTTTCCACCGCCGCAAGGTCGTCCTGCGTCAGCGGGTAGGCCTCGCCCGGATTCTCCTTCAGGATGTTTTCCAGCAGGATGCGGCGGAATTCCGGCAGCGTGACCTTTTCCGGCAGATGCTCGGCAACGTTCGTCACGCGGCTGCGCACCGAGCGGATGCCCTTGGTCTGGATCTTTGTCGGGTCGACGCGCAACGCCTCGCTGACGACAGAGAGGTCCGAATCGAAC
>ERZ825525.1750-NODE-1750-length-16651-cov-4.449205_pt1 | contig 16651 bp, 21 predicted proteins | sample MGYA00519930_ERZ825525 | MGnify/ENA primary metagenome ERZ825525 (study PRJEB31778, sample SAMEA3449203) | human gut metagenome | biome: human gut; feature: human-associated habitat; material: faeces | place: United Kingdom | collected 2010/2012 ... | reverse complement strand
GCCCGCAATGGGCCCCCGTGGTTATGCGCGAGCAATAGGGACGTAATAGACGGCCCCGCCAATATCGCCCGCCGCAGTCAGGCATAACTCGTTCCCCTGCTCGTCGAGCATATTCGCGTCAAACCTCAGGGTGACGCATCCGATAGGGGCGTAGTAAAGCAGACCATGCTCGCCGGAAATTACTGCCCGATGCTCCACGCCTAACGAAGCCCACGCAACAATGGGCAGATATACCTCCTGCGAGGTGCTTCCAACTTGCTCGCCGGGGATCGCCGCCCAAAAGCCAGCGGAAGCGGTTAAACCGCCGCAGCGGGTACATTTATCAAGTTCAATTGTCTTTGCCATCACAAATCCTTGCGTTATGCCCCGATTGGCGGGGCGTTAGTGTCGGTGCAGGATAGCGTCCATTTTTGTGTAATACAGCGTCCTGCATGACGTAATGCGATGAAATGCGCGGCGTTATTCCCGAACACACTTACCCGCCAGCCGTGCGCACCTGTTAACCATCGCTCGCAGTTTGTCGGCTCGTTTGCCGGGCTGAGCCAGTGTGAGGGCCTTCTGGTAGCGAGTGCTGGCGCGACGATAGCAGCCCATGCTTTGCAGGCGCTCCGCTTCTATCTGATAGCGTGCAGAGGCCAGAATATGCGACGTATTCAGCGGAATGGCGTCCGGTATATCAAGATCGTCGCATTCCTCGCTCTCAGGCTCCAGCGATGGCTCCGGCAATGTTTCCAGCTCCGGCTCAATCTCAGGCTCAGGGATAAAGACGACAGGAGGGGCGGCAGGTATGACGCGACAAGCAGGGCGGGCCCCTCGGATGAACTCAGGGCAGGGCGGGCCCACGAACGCACGGCGGAAAGCGTGCCAGCGTAGGCGGGCCACCTCGACGGCTTCCCGCTCAGAGAGTCCCATGCCGCCTTTCTGTCTGAATAAATCCAGCTGCATGGGCACCTCTCAACGTAAACAGGCGTTAATGGTCTCAACGATCTGGCGCTGCTCCGCCTCGCTAATGGTCTGCCACTCCGGGACAGCCTCAGGGAGCCCCGGATAAGCCGCAGGCGTCAGGCTCATGATCTGGCGCAGCAGCTGGCAGGTGAACGTCTCGCGCTCAATCTCGCAGTGGCTGGGGTAGGCTTTGCCCCGCTTATCCTTGCGCATGATGCGAGCCGCGTCGGCGTAATAGGCTGGGGTGGCCCACAGGTGCCCTCGGATGGAGCGCCCGACAATGGTCATCACTCCGCCGCGCTTGATGCGCTTGCCGAACGCAATCACAGGGCCCTCAGGCCCCGCCGATTTGCCGCCCTCACGGAACCACTGCGCCAGCGCCTTGGGGATCATGCTGCACAGCTCGGCAGTGATTAACTGCTGCACTCGCTCGCTCATTGCATTCTCCCTGCGTAGGCCGCTGCTGCGCTTGCTTCAATGCCGTCAGCCATGGCCCCCAGTCGCTCGATCTGACAGGCCAGCCCGTTGGCGGCATTGATTTGCAACTGGGCCAGCTGCATGGTGCTGGCGACCGCCACCCACTGATTGAGCACAACCGGATTAGCGGCGGCGTACCCCTCACCAAAGAGGCGATCAAGCTCGCAGACGCCCCGTGATACCAGCAGGCTGGCAGTGTCTGCGGCATGGTTAAAAATCAAGCTATCCAGCATTTCAGGGCTTGGCATTTGCTCACTCATTTTCGGCTCCTCAAGGCATGAAAAAGCTGCCCCTGTCACAGAGCGGCTTTGTGGTACTAAGGATTGACTGACGATGACGGGGAGACAGTAGCATCACCACGCGCCAGCCGGGCAGTGCGGAACATGGAGCGCAGCAGCACCATGCCATTATCGACCCCATGACGGGCCAGCATATCGAATGCGTCGGCCCCTTCCTGCTCCGGCAGGCATGGCTCAAGGTCTACCGCGTAAATCTCGGCGCGTCCTTTCTCAGTGGCGAGGTCTGCGGCCTTGCGGTGCCCTGCTCCCACATCACCGATGATGTAAAAAGGTGATACCGGGTAGGCAATCTGGAGCTCGTCGATCACGTTGCTGAAAAACTCGCAGGACATGGCGCAGATTATCGGGAGTTTGCCGCCAGTCATGAGCGAAACGGCGATCCCAGTCATGAGCCCCTCAACGATAACAAGCGGCAAATTATGGCGGGCTTTGTCCAGGTTAATCGGGAAGAAAGCGCCCTGACGCAATCCACCTTTGAGGCCGCGCTTGTCACCAGTGCGGGAGGCTGGCGGGCTAGCTGTACCGCAAATGGCCTCGATGGACACATGGCCCAGCTGCAAATACTCACTGATGACATACAGCGGCACGATCACGCTGTTATTCCAGTAAACCGGGCCGACGACTGGCAGGAACATGCGAGGAGAACCGCAGCGGATGCCCTCAGGAACGGGGAGGGGAAAGCCTGCGGCTTTCTCTTTCTCGCGCCAGTACGGGGTTGCGCGGACGGCATCGGGATCGGCGTTACCCTTGCCATAAATGCGCATCGCATCTGCATAGGCTTTCTGGCGTTGCTTCTGCGTTGCCAGCTCCTGCTCCTGCTGACGGGCCTCAAATTCCTGCTGTCTGGCTTCGCGCTGGGCTTCCTGCTGGCGCAGCTGCTCGGCAGTGGGCTGATATTCGGCCCCAAAGCGGCCCGTTTGAATGTCATCAACCAGACCGGGCGCACGGTACAGCAGGCCGATGGCGTAGGCTTTCGCCGTGTCAGGTGGAAGGCTGAGCACATAGCGGGCGGTGGAAGAAAAAAGAGAGGCATTATTCGAACGCTGGGCGGGTGTAATGCCGGGCTCCTCACTCCATCGGGTGCAGACATTCACGGCCTCAGCGTCGCGGCTCAGATAGCGCAGCCAGCACATGATCCCGGTGATGTCCCGCTTCCAGATCTCAAAGCCACCACCGCAGGACGGTGCAGGCGTGCGGGCCAGCGCTTCATCCAGCAAATTAGGTATTAACAGCCAGTCATTCTTCCCAGTCATTTCGGCTCTCTCTTAACGTTGTCTTTCGGGGCGGCGCTGCTGGCGGATGATGGCCTTTAGTTCCGGCGTCATGTACCAAAAAAGCCGCCCATGCTTAATACGCCCGACAGCTGGAGGTATGACGCCCGCCGCTATCAGTCGATTGAGATGCGCAACGCTTATCCTCAGTGCGCTGGCAATGTCTGTTTTAAATATTGGTTTCATGGATCCTCAGGGTTGGTTAGGTGCCCGGCGATGGTCTGCCGGGGCTTTGTGTGGTGGCGAACTATGGCACGCCGTGCAAACCATAAGGACTTATGCGGTGATGCGGGCATTTCTGCCCCGGAGAGTCCGCACTGGTCTGCGCCTTTCGCATCATGCCGATATGCTCTGGAGGGAATGCGCCCCCGTTTAACACCGTATTCGGCTCGGTGTGCTGGAAACGCGACTATCACTAGCCTGTTTCTGCTTTACAGATTAATCAAAATGATAAACCTGAGCAAGTGCGATTTAGTAAAGTTATCCACAGCTGGCGCGGCTTGCGGCGTCACTGACGTAATGCGAGCGCCTCAAATGTCGTGACGCCAGACTGGCCCTGACGATGACAAAACAGGGCTATAACATGGCGATTAAAATCCCGGTCTCCGCGCAGTTTGACGCGGCAGACCTCAAGCAACAGATTCAAATGGTCAACGACCAGATCCGCATCCTTGCCTCTCAGGTAGGGCAGGCCAACAAGCAGAAATTCGAGCCGATTAACGTCAAGTCAAAAGACGATCTGAATGCTTTCATCAAGCAAATGCAGAAGCTGCTCTCCATCCAGACTGAGCTCAAACAGACTATGAGCAAGACAGGACAGGGAGCGACCAATCCGCTTATGGCTGATTGGTCAAAGATGTACACCGATCAGGCAGTACGCATCAAAAAAATGCAGTCCATGCTCCAGTTTCTCGGCGTGGAGTTTAACGACCAGCCAGCGCCGAAACCTAAGCTGCCAGCACCTACCCCCTCAAATCCTTCACCTGCGCCTCATAGCAGGCCGCAAAACAATAACCAGCCTCCGGCATGGCAGAACCACCTTAGCACGATGCTGCGCAACGCTGGCCCGGTTGGCGGCACCATTAGCGGCGCAATGAATGCCGGGCTTTCTGGCGGTGCAGGTGCAGGGCTCATGGGCTTAGTAGGCGGTCTCGCAGCTCTCGGCGTCGGCAAAATCATTGGTGCGGTTGCGGACAAGATCGGACAGGCGCAGGACAACGTGATCGGGCTGGATAAGCTCTATCGTCAAGTGGGCGGAATTGTCAGCTTTTCCAGCCTCCAGCGTGGTGTCATGAGTACCGCCAACCGTCTGGGCATGACCAACGGTGACGCCATCGCGTTGGCCTCTACATACTCCCGCGCCGCTAACATCCAGCCGGGACAGAACCTTGGCACCGGAATGCTGGTATCTGGAGGTCTGGCACGCTCCTACGGCCTCGATCCAAACAGCGTCGCGGGCACAATGGGGCAGCTCTCCGCCTCCCGTGTCGTAAATAACGATCAGCAGCTGCGCCGCATGGGCCTGCTCATGGGGGAAGCTATCGGCAAATCAGGCGCGTTTGCTCAGGCTGGCGAAGCTATGCAGGCAATCAGCGACTTTGCCACCCAACAGGCACGCATGAGCCTGACCGCGCCTAATGTGCCTGGCTATGCGGGTGCAATGGCTGGCCTGATGAGCTCAGGGATCCCCGGCATGGATTTGCAGGGCTCCACCAACCTGCTGGGCCGCATCAATGCAAGCCTCCAGCGCGGTGGTGCAATGGGCGACCCGTCGCGGGCATTCATGGCCCGCATGGCTCTCCGCAACGGCATCAATAACCCGATGGCGCTTGAAGTTCTCCAGTCTGGCGGCGCTTTCGGCACAATCAGCAGCACTCTGGGGCCTGATTCGCTGTACGGTCAGCGTTTTGGCGGCAGTTACCACGGCGATCAGACTCTGCTAGATATGACCCGGCAGGGCATCCACCGGGCTTATGGCTACGGCCCTGACTCAATCGTGGCTCTCTCACGCCACCTTGGCGTCGGCATCAATGACGCGCTGGCAATTGACCAAATGAGCAGCGCAGACATGAGCGGCGTTTCTGACCGCCTCAGACGCCTGAAAATTAACCCCGACAGCGTAAACGCGACCAGCTACGCCGCACTGGGACAGATCCAGAGCGGGAAAGGGCTGGAGGCTATGGGCAATGAATACCTCAAGCGCGGGGGCCTTGATGCTGGCGAACGCCAGCGCCTTACCGATGCCCTTATTAAAGGTGACCCGGAGAAGCTGAAAGACGTGCTCACTCAGGTTGCCACCGTGCATGGCCCTGCGAAGACCGAAGGGAGCGAGATCCGCGATAACGTGGCGAAGCTCAACAACCAGTTTGAGGACTACGCACGCCGCGCCCTGCCTGCTCTCGATGTGATGCGCATGGCGCTGGTCAAAATGACCGGGGGCAGTGAGGACAGTCTGCGCCGCGATTATGAGAAGGGGATGCGCCTCGATACGCAGCAGCAGGCCCGCCGCAAATACGGCTGGCGTCTCGATGCCTACCAGCAGGAAATGAACACCTTGCAGGACAAGGGCGTCGGTATGCAGACCATGGGGCCAGATGGCGACCGATACAGGGCACTGAAACGCCAGCAGCACCTCATGCGTCAGCAGCAGCTCAACTTTGTAGAGCAGGGCAATGCAAATGCACACGCAGCTGCATACGGCCCGCAAACAGCAGGAGAGGCTGCGCTCGACAGCAACTATATTTCTTCACCATCCGCCGCCGCCGCTGGCAGCGGTGCCGCAGGAAACTGGGCTGGCGGAAACGTTGGCAATTTGAAAGACGTTAACGGAAACTGGCGGCGCTTCCCATCCCAGCAGGCAGGCATTGCAGCGTCTGCGGGGCAACTGCTGCGCTACAGCACCGGGAAGTATCAAGGCGGACGAAAGCGCACCCTGCGCGAGATTATCAGCACCTATGCGCCACCAAAAGAAAACAACACGGCGCTATACATCGATCAAGCGAGCAAATGGACAGGATTCGACCCCGATCAGGAGCTCGACCTGCGCGATCAAAGCACGCTGATGAAGGTTACAGCAGCTGTTTTGCGCAAAGAAAACACAAAAAATGCCAGCATCCCGCAATCTGTTATTAATTCCGGCGTCAACATGGCCCTGAATAATCAGAACAACTACAAGATCGCACCGGAAACCATGCCTACCGGGCAACGCGGAGGAAAAATTGATATTTCAGACGCCAATATCAACGTAAATCTGCAATACCCGGATGGGCGTACACAAACGCAAAGCGTCCCGGTAAAAAGCTCTTTCACGCAGCCGCGCAGCTTTGCCAGTCGGTAGCGGTAGGGGCGTGCTGGCACGCAAAAAAACAAAGGGCCCATATTTGGGCCCTTTTTTATGCTCTCGGCGGCGTAGGGTAGCGCCAGTGCCACGTTGGCGCTGCCATAACCCGCCGCATCTTTTCACGGGCTGCGGCGCGGATCCTTGCGTGCATCCTGCGCTTTTTCTGCGCGTCATGGGGGGCCATAACGCGCGAGGGGATCACCAGATTGGACTCAATCATATTCAGGTTTTCCCTCCTGCTTAACCGGATCGCGTAACTGGTGCTCCCGGTAGTTATCGCCCTGTTCCTGCCTCGCTTCATCCTCAGGTAAGAGGTTTAACGCAACAAGGTGCTGGAGTTCGGCATGGCGTTGACGCATATCAGCGGAGTCAGCCAGCCACTCACGGCGGGCCTTTGCCAGCCCCTCAGCCTCTTTGAGTAAAGCCGCGTCGTCATGAATAGCAGGGGAGGAATACCCCTCGTTACGCAGAACGGTGCGCAGATGTGCCAGCTGCATGACGTGATCAGAAGTGCGCTCACCCGCAGGCAAGCGCAGCGCAGACAGACAGGCCAGCAATACGGCCCGGCTGTTTATTTCCATCCCTGAGCGCTCCAGTCGATACCCTGTACAGCTGGAGAGAGCGGCTCCTCCGTCAGCTGCTGGCGAACGGCAGCGATACCGGGGGCACGGGCAGCGTCTGGAAGGCCACGAGAGGCAGAAAGAGCCTCGCTCAGCTCAACAATCTGCCCACTTGAAACGCCAGCGCTCTCACACTCGCGCAGCAGCTGCTGATCGGCAATCTGCTGCTGCCGGGCCAGATGGATTTGCTCAACCGACAGGTTCCGGGTGATCGTCATATCCGGGACGGACTGCACAGGGGAACCGCTCATTGCCTGCGCCAGCACATCGCCAGCGGTGGATTTGAGCAGGTACTGGCGAACGGCTGAGAATGCTGCTTTACGATCTGCGTCGGGTAGGTCATGGGTAGCTTTGAGGGACTTTTTCAGCTCCTCAATCTGAGCGCCGGAGACTTTGGCCTGCCAGCAGTCGCCAATCAGTTTATGGTCTTCAAAATTCAGTCTTGCCTCACGCCCGGCATCGTTTCCGCCGTGGCTCTTGGTCATCGTGCTGTTTAACGCAGCCAGCTGCGCAAGTACGGCTTTAATAGTCATTATCTGGAACTCCCTTGATAATTTCTCAGGCTGGATAACATGCCGTTATTGCGGCCCAGAATAGCCAGGCGGTTATCTACACGGATCGCAGCGGAAAACTGATGATTGTTTGCCAGCTCCAGCCCCAGCTCAGCAGCCTGCTGCATCGCGGTATCAAGCAGCGCCTGAACGTGAGCCATGCGGGCATCTAAGGCTACCTGTCCAATCATTCGCGCATACTGGCTGCGCAGCGTGTCGATCTGGTTAGTGACGGCAAGCAGCTGCCCGTTGGCGGCGCTGGCGGCATTGCGGGCCAGACTCAGCTCATTCTCCACCTCAGGGATCAGAGAGTGAGCCATGGCGCACTCAGGGCGAACCGGTTCGCCAGAACGCAGGCAGACTTTACCCTCCTCGACCAGACCGACCAGCGTCGCCAGCTGGCGATCAATGTCATGCACGACCTGCTCGCGGTTTTGCAGCTCGGTGCGCAGCTCGTCTGCGTTGCTTTCCAGCACATCGGCGCGATTGAGCAGATCGACGGCCTGCTCCCGGATGAGGTCAGGGGACTGGATTTGAGGCAGCGGCGCGGCGTATTTGCCCAGCGCGTCCTCAATCAGGCTCAGCTGGTTATCCACCTGAGCAGCGTTTGAATTAGTCATGTGTTGTCTCGTCAAAGTCAGCGGCGAAGTGCCGCAGATGCAGACTACTGTCACGACAAACGGGGAGGGGCGCGGGCGTTGCCCTCGCATAGTGTCAAAAAGGCATCCCTTATGCGACGCCCCAATTAGTGGGGCCTTACGTGGATTTGAGATTGTTTTATGCGTCGAAAGCGTCTATTATCTTTTAAAGAGACCTTTTTAGACGGTAACGATAATGATTTTTGGCTATGTACGCGTATCAACCTCAGAGCAGAACCTTGGCGGGCAAATAGACGCCATCCTGCAACGCTATCCCGATGCACGGATCCTGAGTGATGAGGGAGTGAGCGGCATCACGCCCGTAATGGAGCGCCCCGGATTCTCCGCCCTGATGAAGGTAGCCGGGAGCGGTGACGTGATCGTGGTGGCGGCTATAGACCGTATAGGACGTAATGCCGTAAGCACGCTGGAAGTGGTGGAAGACCTGAAAGCGAAAGGCATCACCCTGATCAGCCTCCGGGAAGGATTCGACGCAACAACCCCAGCGGGCAAGCTCATGCTCACCATGCTGGCGGGGATCGCAGAAATGGAACGCACTTCGATGCTGGAACGTCAGCGGGCCGGGATTGATTCAGCGAAGAAAGAGGGCAAGCACCTTGGCAGGCCGATCAAGGTCACGCCGGAATTACGCAAAAAGATACTGGAGAAGCGGGAGATCGGCATACCTGCTGCACGTATCGCCAGAGATTTGAACATTAGCCGGGCCAGCGTGTTCCGCGTGTTCAAAGAGGAGTCGTAAAGAATCAGGCCCCAGCTGCGCTAACAGCTGAGGCCCGAAAGCGGCGCGGAGCGGGTGGCCACCTTAACCGCGCCTTGTAACCCGACCTATCACAGAAGGACTACACAAATGATCGTAGCATCACAGCGTCACCCGGCGCAATTCCCCGGCTTAACCATCGAGCACGGAGAGATCCGCCAGCACGGTATACAGCGCACTATAGCGATGAACGGGCGCGGCATTCACCAGACATCACTCAGAACGGCGGAGGGCAAGGTGATAACTCTGCCCGTGTGCCGCTTGTTTGACTGGCAGGCATAACGACCGGGCCCCTGCGGGGGCCCTATATCATAATCAATATGGTGTAATGAATTACATATTATGAAAATCAATATACCCGTAGCGCTCACGCTACTCCTCGCCAGCACGCAGCTGCACGCCGGAGAGATAGCCTCCCGCTTTCTCTGCACTGACGGCACCATAATCAGGCTGGAGACCAATACCGGGCCACGCATGACTGTGACGTGGAACGGGAACCGATTCCCAGTCAGAGAACTAACCTCTGAAAGCTACGGCGTCCACATCACCGCAGGCGTGCCACAGCAGACTATCGCCATGATGGATATTTTCTGGCTGGACGGCGGAAACCGGAAATTCTTTGCGACCTTCTCCACCTCTCTGAAAGCTGACTCAGTATCAGTGGAATGCTCCCACGACTTAGGCAGCAACCGCCTGCAATTCTGACCTCCTCAGCGCCTCTCTGCGGGGCGCTTTCTTTTTGCCGTACCAACGCATTACCGCGCCTCGTTTAACAGCGTCGCGGCTGGCAGGCTGAGCCAGTGGCAGGCAATGGGGAGGCGGCGGGCTGGGCCCGCCAAAAAGCAGTCGTGATGCCACTATGGGCAACCCGTGGCAACATTTGAGGCATCACCATGCAACCACCATCCCGCCGCGCCATTCAAGCCCGTGCCCTACGCGCCGAAGGACTCACCATTCCGCAGATCGCGGAAAAGATGGGATGCAATCGCGGCACAGTTTCCAAATGGCTGGCAAAAGACATCACCAAAGCGCAGGCCAGCGGGCTCGACAGGCTGATCAGCGACGCGCAGGCCAAATATGACAGCCTGCCACCCAGCGAGGCCGAACGGCTCCGGGATCTGCGCGACTCTCTCCGGGAGCAGCAGCAGGTCATCATCAAGCGCCAGATCAAGCTACTGGAGAGCGTGCAGGGCGAGGCTATGACAGCACTCCGCAGCAAAGACCTGCCCACCGTTCGCGCAGCGGCAAGCCTGATCTCCGCCCTCACCCGCGCCTTTGCTCATGAAGGAGCGGTGTATGGAATCATCGATCCCGCAGAGGCCATGCGGCAGGCGCTGAAAGACGATTAGGCACCATGCCGGGCGATCAGCCCGGCCCCTCCCCGTAAGGGCAAGCACCTGCTCAAAAGTTAATCTTTTTTTATTTCAGGCAACCCCGGCACGTCTGCGGCAGTGCCTGCCAATTTTGCACTATCCCAATCAATCCCACCCATTACAGCAGAACCGCGTCACGCAGCTGCACCCCTCCGGGGATGCACTTTGCGACGCTATGCGGCATTGAATGCAGCTGAATGCACCAAAATAACCCCAGTGCATTCAATGATGCATTCAATTAAGTCACTGTATATAAAGTATTTATAATGACTGAATACACTGAATACACTGAATACACTATATAACAATGCAAATACGCGTATGGATGTATCGCTGAGATGGTTTTTTTATTTCGTATAGGCACGCAAAATCGGTGCATTTGGTGTATTTGGTGTATTCAGTGGCATTTTTTTTATATATTACAAAGATATATATAAATGCACATAGGTGTATTCAACTGAATGCACTGGTGTATTCAGCCCATAAAAAAAGGAGGCCGTAGCCTCCCGTTTAAATTCACTCCTCCTCAGGAGCATGGCGCATCTTATACGCCACAACCTGCGGCCCGCCTGCTTTTGGCCTTACATTCTGCCAGCAATAACGCCGCTTTTGCTTCTGCTGGGTACTCTCCAGCATTCCGACGCCCTCCAGTAGCTTGGCGGCATCGGTGGCGTCCATGTTCCCGGCGATTCGCTGTCTGAACACTTCCGGCAGGACATAAACATGCCCGGAATCATCATCGCTATAACCCCAAATCTCACCATTCGGGAGAGGGGAAAATTTAGACATTTTAGCGGGCGGGAATTTACCTACCTGAGCCAATACAGCGCCCGCACGCTCAATAACGCCAGATTCCTCATGCGAGAAATTGGCGTCTGAGGTGTAACCGCTGAGCCATTCGGCAAAAGCAGCCTGCACACCGCTTTCTATTTCAGCATCGGTTAGCGGCAGCGCTTTAGGAGAGGCCAGCTTGAGAGCGGTTTCGATGACAGCGAAATGCCCGCCAGCACGACCAAAAGCACCATGCTCATATTGCGCCGTAATAGCATCCCAGCGAGCCTTAACCGCGACGTATTCACTCCGCGCCTTGTCTGGAGACTTCACCAGATTAGCGATCCAATGGCGACCGAACGCACCATAATATTTGTGCGTAACTTCTTTAACCCGGTCAGCAAATGCTTTGCCGTTGGCTGAACCATGCAGATTCGCAGGCTCTTGGTATTTGATATTCAACAGGCGAACCAGCGCCCCGGCGTCAATATCTTCTCCCAGCGCGAGGCTGATATGACGATCCACCGTCAGCTCTCCCGTGCTCAAAATCATGGTATTCCAGCGCAGCTGCTCGCGCAGGCCGCTTTCTTTATCACCCTGAGCGCGGTTTTTACCATTGAAAACGCCATAAATAGCGCGTGCTATTTCGCGGCCTTTCGCCTGCTTAATTTCATCTAACGCCAGCACAGAATGGTTATTGAATGCCGCCATAATGCCCAGCGCCAGCGGCGTCATATCCCATGAGTATTCGCGTTTATCCGGGCTACCCATGACCGAACTCGCAATATAAAGCGCGGTTGTTTTACCCTTGGATGTGCCGCCCCAGAAGTGCAGGCCAAAGCCACGAACGCCCAGCACGGGAAGCAATGGCCCGGCGAGTGCTGCACCCAGCGATAACATCAACGCCGTATTACCCACCACTAACGGCGCAACATGTTTCCGCCATTCCTCCGCCGTTCCCGATACGCCTACATTGGCATGTTCATCGCTACGGCGGGCCAATTTAACGATCATATCAGTGACGGGATTTGCCGAAATAATGGAGCCATCGGGCAGCACATACGCGCCATCATGCCATCCGGGCGTGGTGATCACTCTCCACTCAGGCAGTACGCCATCCGGCACGCCATCATCACGATAGCGAATGGCCTTCATAAGGTATTCTGCGAACTTTTCCCGGTAGGTTGGTCTGGTACTCACCTGAATGCCATTTTTCTGGAGCAGCTGCCACCCTTGGCGGGTGCCGATGGTCTCCATGGGGATCATTACGGTGCGGGAGTGCTTTGTGGCTGGGTGTACGAACGAGATAACACGATACTCGGCATCATCAAAATCGGCGCGACCGACCACACGCATTTCAGTGTGGCATACGGTGGCGATGTATTCTGTTTCCACGCCCTTCACTGTTTTCATTAGCGACATCATCACCCCGTTAGGCGTGATCTCGACGTACTTAAACAGTGGTTTTACGTTATCGCTGTTAGCCGCTCCGGCTGAGACTTGTTTAGTGATGCTATCTGCCATTACTTTTATTCCTTGTACGCAAAAAAGCAGCGCCAAAAGGCGCGTAACGCTTGATTGCTTGGGAACCTATGGCTATCATCACTATTGCCCGGTGATGATTTGTAACCAGCCCAACTAGGTTTCAAGCAAATCAAACCAATTTCGCAGAGGCCCCAGTTACCAGCTGGGGCCTTTTGCATTTCAGAGCTAAGCATAGCGGCCCAGAAAGGCGTCGGCAAGCAGGATCCATCACCTTGATCATCTTCTTTTTTGCGTCGCCCTTCCCTAGTACGCACTCCATGCCGTTGTGGATAACTTCTTGATGAAAGCGCAGATTTGCCCACAACTACGGGGCCTCACGGTGGATTGTTTTAATGCGCTGCGACAGCTGCGCCCCTCCCCCTGACGCACTCCATTGCATTACGCTGCGTATGACGTAACATGACAGGGAATGACAAACGGAGGACAACGCAATGCCCCAGCTGAGCATCCGACTACCTGACGACCTTGTGCAGCTGCTCGACGAACGAGCCAGCGCCGAACACCTCACCCGCACGGACATCACCGCAGCAGCGCTGCGGGCCTACCTTGGGGTTGTGCCTGCACCTGCCGCCGCTGACAAGCTCGACCGGGTGATCGAGCTACTGGAGACCATCGCAGGCGCACCACAACGCAAGACAGCTGCACCGCAACGTCAGACGGTGCCTGACAAGTCGGAAATGCAACGCACGACAACGCTACCAAACGCACCACAACGCACCACAAGCGATCCACGCTTTCAGGCAGTGGATAGCGAGGCCGACGCGCTGATCGTGTCACTGACGCAACAGCGGGCCAGTCTGGAGGATATTGTGGGGGCGCTTAATGCTGCCGGGTATCGAACCGCGACCGGGGGAGAGTGGACACGCAGCCGCCTGCGGGACTATCGGCACAAGCTGCGGGATAGTGGACTGCTCAATGGCTAAGAATAACTACGGCATTAATGGCTCACCTAACAGCCATATAGCCCATCCAGCAGGGCTCCCATGTTTCGGCTCTTTACCGGAGTTTGTTTCAAGAGGGGATGTAATACCTGCCGGGGATATATTTCTGCGCGTGGGGAATCATAGAGGCCCTAATAGCGGCTTTGGCGTGCGTCATATCTGGGCAGAGCATGAAAAGGAACTGGTGCGGCTCGGTTATCATACCGTGAATGATGTGGCGCGTTTTGTGTGTGATGTGATTCAGCCGGGTGCAGGCGTTTATTGGGGTCGTCTCAGAAAACGGAAAATAAAGCACGCTAAGCGTGCGTGGAGGCTGGCACCCAGCGGTACAGCGTCGGAATGGACACGCCGAGGTTCTTGGCCACGTCCTTGGGCGGCACCCCGCTGGCCAGCAGCTTCTTGGCCGACTCGATCTTGCTGTCGGTCATCTTCGGCTTGCGGCCGCCTTTGCGGCCGAGCTGCTTGGCGACTTCCAGCCCGGCGCGGGTGCGCTCGACGGTCAGCTCGCGCTCCATTTCGGCAAGGCTCGCCATGACGTGGAAGAAGAACCGCCCGGATGGTGTGCCGGTGTCGATGGAGTCGGTGAGGCTCCTGAACTGGACACCGTGCTTGTGCAGATCGCCGACCAGATCGACCAGTTGCTTGACCGACCGGCCCAGCCGGTCGAGCTTCCAGACGACCAAAGTATCGCCTTCGCGCAGCATTTCGAGCGTCTTGGCCAAGCCAGGCCGGTCTGCCCGCGTGCCACTCACCTTGTCCTCGAAGACCTTTTTACATCCGGCCTTGCTCAAGGCTTCGCGTTGCAGCTCCAGGTTCTGATCCTGCGTCGAGACGCGCGCATAGCCAATCAACATGGCTTGTCTCGCGCCCGGTCGATGCGTTCCTGCATCGCCTGCATCACTTCTTCGTGGGTGTACGATCTGGCGTTGGCGTCGGTGGCTTGCCGCAGGGCTTCCTCAACCTCGCGCGTCATCCGCTCGTAATCCTCCGGCCACAGCGCTTGCTCCATGCGCAGCGACGCCTGACCCAGCAGGTGCAGCAGGCTGAACAGCCGCATGTCGTTGGTGGCGACGATGCGCTCCCGAATCTGCTCCTGAATAGCTTCGCTAGCCCGATGCGCTTGTGGTGTGGCAGTCCCCTCGTAGTCAGCGGGGAATTCCGCTTCCTCGGCAATCCTTGCCCAGGCGCTGGCCAGCGCCTCGATGGTTGACGTGCTCATTTCCGCCGCTCCTGTGCTCTTTGGCGAATCAACCGGCCAAGGGGCCTCGACGCGAAAACCAGCAGCATCACGCCTATCGGATACCAGGTCGAGAAGACCACCAAGGCATCGAAGGCTGGCCGTCCGGTGTTGGTAGGCAGTACGGCGGTCACAGCCATCAACCCGCCGACCGTCCAGATGATGCGCCACACGTAGGGCATCACGCGGGGCACGTAGCCGTCATCGAAAGCGGTCTGGTAGTAGCGGCGCAGGCCGCGCTCGGCAAGCGCCTGGCGCTGCCGCTCCGACAGCGCATCCGTCCGGCCATACCAGCGCCGGAATGGTGGACAGCGCAGCAGCAAAGGGGTGAAGAGGATCATCACCGCCACGATCGCGACACCCCACGCCATGACGGCGCCGGCATCGGGCCGCTTGGCGTTCTCGATCACGGGCGCGAAGACGCCCGGAGCACCGATCATCCAGAACAGCGCAATGTGCTGATGGAAGGAGAGCTTCATTTGCTCATCCACTTGCGCAGCAGGCGCTTTTTCAGGGAGGCGCGTTCTTGCGGGTTGCGTCCCTTGTGATTGGCGATGCGATCCGCCGTGGCGGCCTGGCGCTTGACGGGCCAGTAGGAGCGGCCATCCTTGCCCATCGACCAGACGCTGCTGGCCTGGTTTTCCAGCAGGGGCAGATGGGCGCTCAGGGCTTCGGGCGACGCGCTGGTCAGCGCCGTGCGCTCACGGGTGCGCCAGCGCTGATGCCAGAGCTTCTTGTCCTCGCGCTCGCTGCCGCAGGTCGTGTGCCCGACGATGGGTGTTTTGCGGCGGCTGCGGCTCATAACGTAGTGGTCTCCAAGAACATTCAGGACTGATCCCAGGCGTCGATGGTCAAGACCTGATCGGCAGGACAGGCGGCTACGCGGTCGGGAACTGGATGGTGTTCAGTCTCATGCCGACCCCATTCGATTGATCGCGTCGCTTGCGGCACGCTGCGACGCAAGGAGGTTTGCGACCTGGTTTAGCAGCCGTGTCCGCTGCATGTCTGTTACCTATCTCCCCGACCGCTCATTGGACCAACTCCAGAGATTGGGCTCTATCGCTCAGCCAATACGAAACCGGCATTGGCTGATGCCACAACCGAGACGAACACAAATGGCTCGGTACCTGTATTTCGCGCCCCGTGCACTTGGCCCGGTCTTGCCACGGCTATCTCACCTTCCCTGAGGGCACGAACAATCCCATTGCCCTGAAAGTAATCAGCCATTCCCGACAAAACAGTCCACGTGTCTTGGCCGTGAGGATGAATGTGAGCCGCAATTTCCTGCCCGGGATGGACATGCCAAACCACGATAATTGAGTCTCGGGTTTCAAGCACAACGGAACGAATAGGCTCGCCTTCGGACGGCTGAACATACTCGGCTACAGAAAATATTCTCGATTCAACAGTCATCGGAGATCCCTCTTTCACAGTTGTCGTTACGGTCTTCATCGTCGGCATCCTGACGCACGGCGGGCAATTGCTGGAGCAACGCCGGCAGCCATTCCTGTACCGTCTCCCACACCACATCGAGGTTGATGTCGAAATAGCCGTGAGCCATGCGATTACGCATATTGCGCATGCTGCGCCACGGCACGTCGGCATGCGCCTGGGTGAACTCGACGTAGCCATCCATCACCTTTGTGGCCGCCTCGCCGATGACGATCAGGCTCATGATGACGGCCTGCTGGGTGCGCTTGTCGGCCAAGAAGTCGTCCTTGGCCATCCCTTCCACGAAGCTGCGCGCATCGGTTGCGGCCTGCTGAATGTGGTCGAGGTAATCGGGCAGGCGGTTCTCGCTCATATCGGTTGCGCCTCCGCGAGCACCTTGGCCCGGAACTTCGGCGGCAGGTCGCCGGGAGTCA
>ERZ825525.1745-NODE-1745-length-16705-cov-3.235976_pt1 | contig 16705 bp, 9 predicted proteins | sample MGYA00519930_ERZ825525 | MGnify/ENA primary metagenome ERZ825525 (study PRJEB31778, sample SAMEA3449203) | human gut metagenome | biome: human gut; feature: human-associated habitat; material: faeces | place: United Kingdom | collected 2010/2012 ... | reverse complement strand
GCCATTCAGGTCATCATCTCTTGATAATCTCTCATAAAGTGCTGTAATCTTTGAAGTCCTTGACATTCTCTTAACCTCCTTCCTTATGTATTTTCAATTTAGGACAGTTAATTTTATCGTCCTATTAAAGTATAGCCCTCGGGCGTTAATTCAACCGCTGTAACAGTTTGACCGAATGTTGATGCCCAACTGTCAAAATGTTGCAAATTCATCGAACGCAATGTACCATATTGCAAATATCTTTGAATGGTATATAACTCAACCATTGAATTGGATATAGGTGTACCTGTTGCAAAAATTACACCTCGACCTCCTGTGATTTCATCAAGATACTGTGTTTTCATAAAAAGGTCAGAGGATTTTTGTGCTTCTGTCTGTGCTATACCACCTACATTCGTCATCTTTGTATAAAGATATAAATTTTTGTAATAATGGCTTTCATCAATAAATATACGGTCAACGCCCAATTCTTCAAAGGTGACAACATCGTCTTTTCTGCTTTGGTCATTAAGTTTTTTTAGTTTTGCTTCAATAGATTTTTTCGATTTTTCAAGCTGTTTAATTGAAAAGCGTTCGCCATTTTCGCTTTTAAGCTGTGCAATACCTTCAATAAGTTCGTCTATCTGTTTTTGTAAAATATCCCTTTGTCTTTCAATAGACATTGGGATTTTTTCAAATTGAGAATGACCGATGATAACAGCGTCATAATCACCTGTAGCAATTCTGCCGCAAAACTTTTTACGGTTCTTTGTTTCAAAATCTTTCTTTGTTGCGACAAGAATATTGGCCGCCGGATAAAGTTGGAGATATTCCGACGCCCACTGTTCTGTTAAATGATTAGGCACAACAAAAAGAGATTTGTTGCAAAGTCCGAGCCTTTTGCTTTCTTGTGCAGCTGCAACCATTTCAAATGTTTTGCCTGCACCTACAGTATGAGCAAGAAGTGTATTACCACCATACATTATGTGTGCTATTGCATTTATTTGATGAGGTCTTAATTTGATTTCGGGATTCATACCGTAAAAATTGATATGTGAACCGTCATACTCACGAGGACGAATAGAATTAAATCTTTCGTTATATATCTTACAAAGTTCTTCTCTGCGTTCAGGTGATTTCCATATCCATTCTTCAAAAGCTTGTTCAATTAACTTCTGTTTCGCCTGTGCAACAGAAGTTTCCTTTTTGTTGAGTACAGCCTTTCTTTTACCGTCTTCTTCAAAATAGTCAAAAACCTTAACGGTTTTCTGATTAAGTGTGCTTTCAATTATGTTATAGGCATTTGCTCTTACAGAGCCGTATGTGTTTTTCGCTTTAACATTACCTTTATCATAACTTTTACCCTCTATGTTCCATTCACCTGTGTATTCAAAATAATGCACCTTGATAAGAGGTCTTGTATATTGCGACGGCTCAAGTAATTCAAACACAAATTCTTGTATATATTCGCTTGGTATCCAAGTAGCACCAAGGCGAACGGAAATTTCACTTGCTGTTAAATCTTTAGGTTGTACCTTTTCAAGATATTTAACATTAACAGTATAAAGTTCAGGATAAATTTCGGCATTTTCTTTTGCAGTGTGCAATTTTTCTCGCACATTGCCGGAAAGATACTCATCTGCAGGCAGATATTTAGGCTCGCTGCTGTTTGGAGAATATACGGGATTGAGAAATATAACGCCTTGCAAATCTGAATATATTTCATCTTCGCTTTTGCCGGTAAGCAATTTCATATATTCAATGTCAACACTTGCTTTCTCACCGATTGATACCGCAAGTGCTTCGCTTGATGTATCAACCGAAGTGATTTTCTTATGAGGTTTAATAGTTCTTTTAGTGAACATATCGGCTTTTCTTTCAAGATTACCGTTTTCATCAAGTATTTCAAGTGCAGATAAAAGCGAATATGAACTGTCTTGTGAAAAAACAGATTTATTACCTCTGCTTGAAATCAAGCCGTAATCTTTTATGAATTTATCATAAAGATTGTTTAAGCGTAATTGTCCTGATTTAATTTCTTCCTCGGAATAATCTTGTTCCTGCATAGTGATAAGACTGCGAACGGTATCCCGCAAGGCAATCATACCTCGTATACGATTCTCGGCAGTTGCAGATACATCAATAGGTGTCATTCTTGAATTTTCTCTAAAGTATATCTTTCCGTCTACAACAGTATATGAAAAGTTACGAACATCAGGTAATGCAGGAATAGATAAATCTTCTTCAAATTCATCACCGATTTGCACCTCTGTAATTTGTCCTTGAATATTCTTAACAGCCACATCAAGCAGTTCTTCAAGAGTTCTATCCTCATAAGGAATACAGGTTGATTCCGGACCGAAACGACCTGAAACCATTTCCATATTACCGAGCACCATATCAGGATTATCAACAAAGTATTTATTCATTCTGATACCGTCTTCGGTATTATCAAGCTGTACCCAATTAGGCTCAATATCAAGCACTCTATCTCGCTTTTGAAGAACAAGAATATCCGATACTACCTCTGTGCCTGCATTGCCCTTAAAAGTATCGTTGGGAAGTCTTATTGCACCGAGAAGGTCTGCTCTTTGAGCAATATATCTCCTGATATTGCTGTTTTCTTTATCCATAGTACCTTTGGAGGTAATGAGTATCATTATGCCGCCTGTTCTGACTTTATCAAGCGACTTCATAAAGAAATAATCGTGAATAAGCGGGTTGTGCTTATCGTATTTCTTATCCGATACTTTAAAATCGCCAAAAGGTACATTAGTAGTAACAAGGTCATAGAAGTTATCGGGTAAGTCTACCTTTTCGTAGCCGTTATTAACAATGCTTGCATTTTGGTAAAGCTGTTGTGCAATAGCTGCCGAAACAGAATCAAGTTCAATACCGTAAACCTTACTGTCAGCCATACTCTTTGGTTTCATACCGATAAAATTACCGATACCGCAAGACGGTTCAAGAATATTGCCTTGCTTGAATCCAAGATTTTCGGCAATATCATAGCAAGCCTTAACTACTTCTTGAGGAGTATAGAAAGCAGTTAATGTGCTTTCACGAGCGTGTGCGTACTCATCAGGTGACAGCACTTCAACGAGTTCGTTATGTTCATTTCCCCAAGACGAGTTGTTTTCATCAAACGCTTCGGGAATACCGCCCCAACCGACATATTTTGAAAGGACGATTTGTTCATCGGGTGTTGCAAAACGATTGTCGGCTTCACAGTCTTTCAAAACCTTGATAGCCTCCATATTTCTGCGAAAGCGTTCCTTTTTGCCCACAACCTTAACGGGATGTGTGGCAAAATCAAAATCGTACCTTTGCTCAACAGAAATTTCGGGATGAATATCCCACTGACTATGTTCAGTATGCTGTTTTGTGTTTTGAGTGGGAATAATCTGTTCTTTTTCTGTCTGTAAATATTGCCTTACAAATTCAACGGTTTCTTTGCGAAAGATAGGAAAGCCTGTCCCGTCGGCAAAAGTTTGGTCAGCCATAGATACATAACCGTTACTGACAGAATCAACAACAAAGTGTCTGCCGTCAATTTCTATTTCTTCACCGATTAAGTCTAAGCCATCATCAACTTCCGACACAACGGGTTTGGTTTCTGCATCAACCTTTTCTTTTTCTGCCGGTTTAGTAAACTTACTCGGTTGCTTGACTTTTGGTGCAAGGTTTGGATAATCATAAAGTTTGAATGTGCCGTTTTTGTAAGCAATAAAGTCATCATATATTTGCTTACGGTACTGATACATTCTGTCCTCTTTATCCATAAGAGCCAAGGCATTTGACATCATATTTTCAATATCATCAAGTGCCTGTGAGTTATCAAGTTGAGCCTTGATAACTCTTGAAATCTTGTATGGCTCAATATCGTTCGGATAAGGCTTAGCGTCAATCTCGGATAAGCCTTCAAAAAACGATTCCAAATCTCTTGTTATTTCGTTTTTGTATATATCGGGTATAGCGTCAATATCCTCTTGCGTTACAAATTTGTTTTGCTTGATAAAGGTATCTATTCTTTTTGCAACATCGCTCCATTTAATAAGAACTTTTGCATAAGGCTCCATAACCGAACCGTGACTGAATTCAATACCTTTTATTGTTTTATTAACGCTGTCATTACCGCCTAAATATCCGCTTTGATTATCCTTGCCTACATATTTAATTCTGTCTGCTTTATCAGGGTGATTAACAAAATAGGTGTAGGTTTCGAGTCGGTAGGCGTGGTTGTTTTTGCCGTTTATGATAATCTTATCTATCTCATCTTGTGAGATGAACATTTTTCTGTCAGGCAGATAACCCAGTTCAGCTTTAAACTGAATAGGTTCTCGTTTCATACCCTCAATAATTTCTGCAATATATGGTATAGAATATTGAGCCGCATAATTAAAGCGAATGATTTTTATACCGGCGTTGTAGTCATCCATCAGTTTGCCGTACTCTTTGAAAATTTGAACACGCTTTTCATCATCCTTGAGCATATCGGTAATTTTTTCAACCATATCGGGATAGACTAAAACACCGTCAATTTCTTTTTGTATTGATTGCAAACAATTATCTTTATTAGGATAATCGTCACTCAAATCTCGGATAAATTCAGTAAGTCTGTCGGCAACTTTATTGAGTTCGTAGTCATCAACCTTATCAAGTTCATACTGCGGCATATATCTGCCGACATCAAGAAGTTCACGAATACGAACAGCCGCTTGCTCCCAAGTGAGATGTGTTGCCGTACTTGTTTTAGCAGATGTGCCTTTAGCAATACTAATACCGTTTTCATCATACCAAAATGATACCTTTTCACCGTTAAAGACAAAGCCTGCACCGTTAGTACCGTAAAGAAATTTGAGCACTCTTGCGTTATACTCAACACCTCTGTCCCGTCTGAAGTGCATAGCAATTTGTACTCTGCTGTTTTTATCATTAAAGCCACAGCATAATGCTTCATCAATAATCTGTTGTGATATACCAAAATCGGTAAAAAGTGATGTTTGAGGTATTTCATCATATACAGGCTCGTTATCATAAGAAAAGCTGAACAAGTCAAGTTGCGTTTTTTCTTCCTTTTCCGTATCAAGATACTTGCCGTCATTGATAAGTTCTTTAATGATACTGACAACAATATCCCACGAAAAAACGGACTCCTTAGTTCGGGTTTTGTAGTTACCCTCATACATAAGAAGTCCGTTATCAGCTAAAGTAAAGCCAAAGTGCTTATTAAATTTATCGTACTCGTCAAACCGTCTTGGATACAGCGTTTTGGTATAGTTTATGAGTTCATTATCCTTTTTAGTGGTTTGGTAAGCCTTGATGATTGCAAACTTTCTTTGTACCAAATCATCATCGGGATTGCTTAACAAATACCTGATAGCCTGTTCGTCAACAAAAGGCGGCAGTTCATCGGTTACATCGTGTAAATCAGTTCGTTCAAGACTGTTTCCCTCGCTGAGTTCTTGATATTGTTCATCATTCCCACCCAAGTCATCATATTCGTTTGCTTGAGTTTCTCTGTCACTCCCTGTGCTTTTGCCATCTGAGTTATAATTTGTTCTTCCATCTGCTGTGCCTGTTCCTGAATCGACATCAGGTGTTCCGTCAGCTTGCAGGTTGTCAATAAAGTTGTGAATGTCGCTTTCTTGTGATTTTTGAGATATTCCTGTCTTTTCTGTGCGTAATATCCCATTTGTTCCGTCTTTGTCGGCATAATCAGGTTCGGGTAAAGTTGCTCTCCGACTTGTGTGTATGTTATCTTCATTTGAATTGCTCCTTTCGTTTTTGTTTTCATCCTTATTGTAAGGACTTGTTGAAGATTTTTCAAATATGCGATTTTCTTTTTCAAGTGTGAATACGGTTTTTGATATTTCAAGAAGTGCTGTTTTTGAAATATTGTTTGTTGCTTCACCGAGGGCATTAAAAGTGTTCGGTGTATTGAAATTAACAACATCCTCAAAATCTTCCGTATCAAGCATTAAATCGGCGTCAACACCGAGCCTTGAAAGAACTGTATACGAAACGCTGTTTGAAACCAATTTACGAAACTTTGATGAAATAATATCGTCGGAGAAATCTTCAAGAAAACTGTCTTGCTTTGCACTGCAAAGTTCAAAAAGATAATCGGACAAATTGTCGTTTACACCGTTTTTACAAGCAGATATGACGGCACTGCCTAAATCTGATTTATCATCAACTGCACCGAAAACGTTTTCAAGTGTCTTAATAACATTATCGGCATATTCGTTTTTCATATGCCAAATAGGGACTTCTTTTGCCTGCTCGCCCTCGTGGGTATCGCTGACATCAAACACATATTTAAGCCTTGGGTAGTTTTTATTTGACACATCAAAAAGTGCAATGCCTTTAGCACCTTTATTTACCCATCTGCCAAACCTCCTATTCCAGCTTGCCATAGGTAAAACTGCAACAGCGTCAGGCTTTTGAGCATATACAAGCAGTTGCTCACTAAAAGGCAATCCGTAGTTATTGCAAGAACTTTTCAAAAATTCCTGCCAATTACTCGGCGAACGGATAACATCCTTTGAAACATCATCATAAAGAGCAGAAATGAGTTCAAATCTTGTAGCCATAGTCATCACCTTTCATCTTGTTTACCTCCGAGATATGAATAAAGCGTGTGCTTTTTCACAGCTCCTTTAATGGCACATATAGCCTTAATTTCTTTAATCGAAACATTAGGCAAATCAAGCATTTCTTCTGTTTTCATATTCAAAATATCTGCTTCATTGCATTTGCCTGCCTTAAAAAGCTTTAAAAGCACTTTCGTTTTTGTTTGGAAATCTGTATCCATTTTTACCTCCGTATATATTAAAGGCGGCAACCGAAGTTACCGCCCAAATAAGTTTAATTATCGTTTTTCTTTTTGTTTCTGACTTGGAGAAATACAAGCCCTGCAACAATAAAGACAACGAGTACAATAGACACAATCGTTTTGACCGTCATTATCTTTTACCTCCTTTTATTATCGCTCATCACGTTCTCGGTTATGCCGTTGTCTGTCTTTGTCAAAGGAGCGATACGTTTCAGCCTTATCGGCAACCCTTTGACCAAAGTCTTTTAACGCATCAAATTTGTTTTCAATATAATGACCGTAATAATATGAGCCGTTATTACATTCCCAAGTAACATATTGTTTTTCTTTATTTGCAGTAGTCCTTTCACCAAGTACGATTTCACCTTTACCGACGGTTACGGCATTAATAATGGTGTAGCCTGCATTAGTTCTGTCATTCATTATCTTCACCTCGCTTTTTCTTTCTCTTGATAAAGAAATATACACAGCCTGCAATACCGACAAGAGAAGCACCGGCAATACCTAAAATACGATTGATATTCCTATCATCTCCCGTTTTCGGATTATGAGAAATATACGGCTTAATCGTTACGGTCTGTCCGTCATCGTTAATGTCAGTGTGAGCAGTTAATTCAACCCCGTCACGGTACAATGTCTCAAAGACTACAAGCTTGGTATCTTTTTTAATAGCCGAACCCTCAAAAGTAAAGGTGACTTCTACTTTGCCATCAGCCTTATCGGGTACAAACTTAACGGTTGAAGTAATTTCTTTACCTTTAACTTTGAACGGTTTGCCTGTGGATTTATCCATCAATGTGCCTTTGATAACATATTCGGTATTAGGTACTAAATGCTTGTACTCAACAGTATCTTTTATGGATATTTCACCTTTTGCAACCGCTTCCTTTTTACCATTAACGGTTGCCATTGTCTTCAGTTCGGGTACTTTATCATTGATTGCAGTAAGTTCAACCACTTGCTCATTATCTTTGATTATCACGGTAAAAATATCTTCATTATCAAGATAGCCGTCGGCTGGCTTAAGTTCTTTTATAAGGTATTCGCCGAAAGGAACATTGTTAAATGCGAAGATACCGCTTTCATCGGTAACGGCAGTTAAGATTGCGTTCTCTTCTGTAAGCTCGGTAGTGTCTGATTTAAACAAACCAAAGGTTGCTCCCTTGATTACCTCCTGCGTTTCTCGGTCAATCTTCAAGCCTTTAACAGAACCGTAAATGAGATTGTTTTCGATAGCTTTATCGTTATTGACTTTAATATCAATAACCTTGACATCTTGACCTTGATATTCGGTATCAAACTCATATTTGGTGTCAGACAAGATATAATGCGCATCGGTTGCGATTTCTTTTGCGTACCACTTAAAGCCTACCGGCAAATCACAATCAAAGACAATACTTCCATTTTTATCGCAATTTGCAAAAGTGATAAGAGCATCTTTTGGAATAATATCTCCGTTACTTGCTTTAATGTCTTCGTTTGCGTAAATGCCAAACTGAACGAATGAGATTTCATTATTTTTACCAAGGTTGAAAGTCTTATCTTCATCCATTTCTTTTTTTAGTGATACAGCGACCTTTTGTCTTTCGTTATATACAGATAATTCAGTGCTTGTTACGGAAACATTCTGTCCTGCATAGGTGAGTTCAGCATCATACTTGGCGGCATTATGAACATATCCGTTTGGTGCAGTCTTTTCAATAACTGTATATTTACCGAGATAAAGTTCTTTTGATTTAGCCACACCGTCATCATCGGTTGTGATAGTATCAACCAAAGTGCCTTGCTCATATCTTACCGTACCGTCGAGAGTGGTTATATCTTCGGCAGCATAGACTTCAAACACTGCACCTTTAAGATTACCGACGCTGTATTTTGGAGTATATACACCGTTATTTTCTTCAACGGATGAGAACACCTCTCCTGTTTTTGTAATATTGATTACGCCTTTTTGAGCCATATCCTTTGCTTTAACCTTGACTACGGTTACTCCTGTGTCCGTGGAAGAATTTTCTTGTGTAATAGAGAACGGTATCGGTGTGTCGTCAAGCACATATCCGTACGGTGCCTGTACTTCTTTGAGAGTATAATCACCATACGGCAACTTTTCGGGTGTGATTAAATAGCCCTCTTTGTTAGTGTAAAAGGTATGAATTGATGTTACTTGAGGATAGGTGTACTGCATTGTAATTCTATGATTATTGCTATCGTAGATTTCAAAAGCAGCACCTTCGTATGGGATTCGTTTACCCGTTTCCTTATCAAGTTTAACTACCTTGAGATACGACTTGAAATTTTTATTGTTGATAAGGAATTTGTAAGTCTTGCCGTCTTTATTGATGAAAACATCGAAATCGGTGATAAGTTCTCGACCTGCCCAACCTTTAGTTTGATGGACTGTGTAAACACCATATGGAAGTAATTTTGTACTTGCAAAGCCATCTTCGTCGCAAACTATAGTATCTCGTTCGTCTTTATCAGCGTTTACAAATGAGCCTGACGATTTAAGATAAACTTGGAACTCTGCACCTTTTTCGGGTGTTTCGATTTGAGTTTCACCATCATCAGTATGTTTAATAATGCTGATTTTACCTTTAATGACTTGTTCCATAACAGTCATATCGGGAGCGTTATTGTATTCAACTGTATAATCTTTCGGGTCTGCACCTACCTTATACACCGTATCGTTAAGCAAATAACCTTCACTTGGACTGATTTCTTTTATTGTCCAATCAGTACCACATACATAATAGTCGGTAGTAAAAGAGCCGTTACTGTCAGTTGTATATTGTGCAACAAGTTCATCGCCTTTATACAAACCATAAACAGCACCGCCTAATTTTACATCACCTTGTGCGTGTCCTTTTTCGTAGTCTTGTTTTGTTACGGTTACTCTGAATTTTTTAAGTATGTTATAGAAGCTGACCGATGATGTTTTACCGCTTGAAACAGTTATAGTTTGCGATTGATTAGGTACATATCTGTCAATGTTTTCTTCCGTTATTGTATATGTTCCCGGAACTAAATCGGAAATATCAATTTCGCCGTTTGCATTTGTTGCAACGGTTTTTGAAAACCCATTAGCACCTGTGACAGTAAAGTTAATACCGGCTACAACGCCATCCTCCGAAGTTTTAACAAGTTTCATATCACCGAGTGGAGTAATCGAACCCGAAAATGCCATTGAAACAGGGTCATAATATGCCGAATAGATAAGCTTTTGATATGCTTCACTGCCATATGGATAGTAAAGCAAAAGTTCATCGTCATCTCCTGTACCGTCTTTGTAATATTCACCGTTAGCAAGTTTAAAGTTTGACGCAGTACAAGACTTATCGACCTTAATTGTTAATGAGTTGGAATTTTTGCTGTGGGTAATGCTCCAACCGCTTCCGTTTTTTGTGAATGCAGGATAATCGGAAAGCACCTTGTTTGTATCAGTAACGGTAAGGCTGTTTCCCGCAACAACCGTTCCGACATTGGTATTATTGAATGACGGCTTTTTATTTAGGTTGTCCATTCTGTCCTGTGCCTTGTCACACCACGCTTTGTATCCGCCGTCGCTAAAATCCCAGCTTGTATCAGAACCGAAGATAGACCACACTTTTTTCTGACAGTAAGCCATATCTTGCCAATCTATTGAGTTGCCGTGTTCAAGGTAATATCCTGCAAATATCCACTTTGCAGCTTTAATTGCCGTGTCACTTGCCATAGCTTTTTTGCCTTTAAGATATGACGAACTCGGCGATGTTGTGCCGTATTCAATACAGAAAAGCGGATAAGTTGTACCGCCTTTTTTCGTAGTATGAAGTTCGTGTCCGTAATGCTTTGAAACACTTACATCAAGTTTCTTCATACCCGATACTGCACCGAGGTTTTCCGTTGCCGCAAAAGCACTTAACGGAAACATCATTGTAACTGTTAATACCGACAAAAGAATCGCCACAATTCTTTTGCCTAAACTTTTGAATTTATCTTTCATAACTTTTCCTTTCTGCCTGTTTTCAGGCATAAAAAAAGAGAAGATTGTTACATCTTCTCGGCTTAAATTTATGATATTGTTATTTGAAATTGCCTGTCCATTTACCGCAGTAACCGCAACTCCAGCATTCATAACCTTGTGGGCAGTTAGCAAAATATTCATCATCGGATATTTCTCCGCTTTCCCATTTGTCTGCCCAAGATTTCATTACTGAATCAACATATGCTTTAACATCCGATTTGCTGTTAAACCATCTTCCCATATTGCCGCATTTCATTGAATGATTGTTGTTATTACTGCATTGACTTGCTTTTTTGGTTGTTGGTTGTTTTGATGTAGTCGTTGCTTTTTTTGTATGCTGTGTTGTAGATTTTGTTGTTTGAACAGGTTTTGATGTTGTAGACACAACCTTTCTTTTTGTGGTTGTTTCATTCAACTCAATCTTGTTTGAAGTAGAATTTGTTCTTTTTGCATTTGCAGTTGTGGTAGTAGTTATTGTATCGGCTTTCGTATCATTTTCAGCAGTCGAAATAGGCAGTGTTGTTTCTTTACTTGCAGAAAAAGAACTTGTTTCTGTATTTTTATTTACTTCGCTGCTTTTAACCGAACAACCTACGAATACGCTGATTAACATAACTGCAACCATACACAAAATCACCGACTTTTTCATTTAGCATTCCTCCTTTGCTTTCACTCAAAATTTAGCATATTTTGGTAATTTTGGCAAAGGTGCGTTTATTAAATCATACACATCATTCCTTTATTTGATTTATAAGGCTCTTTCTTTTCTGCAAGTTTGTATGTTAAATAAGGGGGGTATATTGAAAAGAGGGGGGATAGAAAAAATATACTCCTACTATCTGCTGTTCCTTTCGGATCTGCTTTTCAAAAACTTGTTGTAATGTTCCAAAGCCTTACATACATAATCTTGCCTTTTCTCAGGTGCAACAGATTTTGGAATATACTTTTCCAGCGTCTTATGTGGAATTATGAGCCTTTCCTGTTGGTTAGGTTTCAATTCGCACATAACCTCAAGAATAGTATCGCTGTTTAGTTCTCCGTCATTAAACATCTTGTGCATACGAATAGCCTGTGCATGAGACGGAGTACAACATTCGCTTTCTATTGCTTCCAACAAACCTTGCTGACATTCTTTATCAAGATATGATATTTCAACAGCCGGCAACATTTTCATTTTACCCTCGTCAACCATTTGCAACAATTCAGGGATAAGATAGGTAAGGCGAATATATCGTCTTATTGTTTCTCTGCTTTCTCCTACTTCTTCTGCAAATTTTTCATTGCTTCTTAACTTCGGCACAATTTGTGTCGAAGTTAAATCGGTTCTTTTGCCTTGTCTATTCATCGCATCCAATTTCATTTTGTATGCAAATGCCTTTTCACTCGGCAAAATGTTTTCTCTTTGGATATTGCTGTCAACCATAATGATGGTTGCGGCGTCATCATCCAAATTTGAAACGATACAACGCAATGTGTTTTTACCGGCTATCTCACTTGCAAATTTTCGTCTGTGACCTGAGATAATTTCATAATCACCGTTATCTTTCTCACGAACAATGGCAGGAACCAACACTCCGTTTTCAGAAACACTTTCAACAAGTTTATTCATTTCTTCGTCATCACGCACCTTAAACGGATGATTAGGAAACGGTAAAAGTTTTTCAAGCGGAATATCTTTTATAGTCGGAGTAAGTCCGTTTTCTCGTTCGCTTTGTGATGTAAATAAATCATCGAGACTGTTCAGACTGAAGTCTGTTTTTCTCTTTTCGCTCAAGTTTCAACACCTCCTTTGTAAAGTCCACATACGCTTTTGCGACCTTACTGTTTTTATCATAAGCGAATATTGATTTACCGCTTATTGCAGTTTCAGCCGCTTTAATACCCATAGGTATCTGCGTATCAAATATTTTAAGATACTTGCCGTAGTCATTTACGATAGCTTCCTTTGTACTTTTAGAAAGATTAGTTCTGCCATCTACAAGTGTAAGCAAAACACCGTCAATTTTAAGTGACGGGTTAATTTGTCTTTTAACTTTACTTATAGTTTTAACAAGTTGTGTCATACCTTTAGCTGCAAGAAATTGCGACTGCACAGGAATGATAACCGAATCGGCGGCAACCAATGCATTAACCGTAAGCACGCTCAAAGACGGCATACAGTCAATAACCACATAGTCATACGCAGTTTTGATTGAATTTACATAACCTTTCAGCACGGTTTCACGGCTCATTGTGTTTACCAAACTAAGTTCAAGTGCCGACAAATCAAGGTTAGCCGGAAGTAAATCAATATTCTCTTTATGGTGAAGAATACCGTTTGCAGGGTTCTTGTTTCTTTCTTCGATATACTCAACGAGTTTGTCTGCAAGAGTAACCGAAAGTTCGTCTGTATCTCGCCAACCCAAAGCTGTTGTCAAATCACCTTGTGGGTCACAATCGATAAGCAAAACTTTCTTACCTTCATTTGCAAGACCGACTCCAAGATTTAAGGCGGTTGTAGTTTTTCCTACGCCGCCTTTTTGATTGCATATTGCAATTATTTTTGTTTGTTTCGTTAAAAACACCTCCGTTTTAGTTCTATATATACAAAAAAGCCTGCCGATTTTAACCGACAGACTTTTAACTATATACAGTTATTTGGTTGGTAATAAAGGATAACTAATAATTATACTTTGTTGAAAGGATTGAAAATGAGTAATAAATTGATTCTGAACCCAACAGAAAATTTTCCTATGTATATGAGAAAGGGTTTTAATAATATAAGTGGCTTTTATGTTTCAGATGATATAAGAACTGACGATAATAAAATAATTTTTGCAGGAAGAAATGAATATACATTACAATTAAATAAGTATAAAAATAATTGGTGTAAAGTGTTGAATTCAGAAGATATAGATATCCGTTTTTTGTCAGGTTTACATGCACATATTATCACGTTTATGTCATTAGGAAATGTGGGTGATACAATTTTGCTGCTACCCGAATGTGCTGGTGGACATTATTCAACAGAAAAGATATTAAAGCGATTAGGCTATAATGTTATTAATATGATTCCAGATAATTTGAATCGTTGTATTGATGTGAATAAAACGACGCAATTAATAAAAACTTATAAACCTAAATACGCATTTGTTGACAGAAGCGAAGGACTTTATTATGAGGATTTTTCATGGATAAAAGGCACAAATATACCATATTGTATTTTCGATTGCTCACAGTATCTTACACAAATTATCTCAAAAGATTATATTTCACCTTTTGAATGGGGGTTCGATTTACTGCTATCATCAACGCACAAAAATTATCCGGGAGTTCAAAAAGCATTTTTGGCAACTAAAAATAAAGATGAGTATTGGAAAAAAATAGAAAATGGTAGTGCAACTTATATTTCAAATTCACATCCAAGTGAAATGTTTAAAATTGCTCAATCAATAACCCAAATTGATGATATAAAGAAATACAGTAAATATATGCTTAATATAAGTGATAAATTTGAAACAGAATTATATAATCATAATTTTCCAGTCGTGCCTAAAGATTCAACAAAGATACATACACAACATATTTGGGCAACATTTAATAATAAGGAAAATTGTTATAATACTTTTCTAAATTTGGAGAAACTAGGATTTTTAACTAATTATAGATTATTGCCATATAATTTGAATTATGGTCTTAGATTAGGGGTTGGAGCTGCTATTCAGCAAGGTTTAAGAGAAGATAATGTATCTGATTTAGCATTACTTTTTAGTAAGTGTTATAATTGCGGATTTTCAAAATCATTGGAATATGCTGCTGATGATTTTTTAAAAAGCATTATAAAGCAAGAACAATTCATATAGTTATTGAAGAACAATTGGATAATATTTAAAAAAGTTGCAAACTAAATCAGTTTTAATTTCTTTGGATTTTAATATATACTCTATCATTTCGGATTCTCTATGGTAATTATTCGATTTTAGTTCAACTAATTTACTTTTGAAATTTTCTTTCGCATTTTTATCACCATTTTGTAATTCTTCGAAAAAAATCAAAAAACATGTGATAAAATCGACTCTAAATAAACCGTATTTATTATTGAATTTTTGTGATATATCTTTTGCCTCTTTGAGTGAATTTTTACATTTTTTTACAGTTTCGCTTTCATCTAATTCAAATTCATTTAAATAATATTGAAGAAATTTTGCTTTACATAATACAATATCTATAAATGCCAAATGCAAATCATTTCCATTATTTATAAATATTTTTCGTAAATTATTTAATTCATCAATTATTTTTATTTGTTGAATATTTGTTGTTAATAATAGTTCATTTTTTCTGATTGAAATAGTCATCCATGCTTTATCACCATAATTTTTGAAATTATCTTCACATTTTTGATATTCCTTAATGGCTTTATTTATTAAATCTTGTAAGCATGGATTACTACCATATTTGTCATTACAATCATGCATAAAATGTCCATAAAAACCCATTTGAAATATTACATCATAATGCAAATAATGTGCCACTGTAAGTAAGTTTAGATAATCTTCAAATTCGATGTGATAGTTTAATAATTTACTTTGTTTTAATTTCTTTTCAAAAGTAATAAACTTATTTTTATCAATTTCACCATTTAAAAAATAAACTCTAGCAAGATCAGAATACATTCTTCTTAAAATATGATAATAATTTAATTTATTTGATTTATCATCTATATTGGAATAATTATTAACAATATCAAATAGTTTGTCATAATTAAAAATGCCCTTTTCAATATTAATATGTTCTAACCAATATTTTCCTTGCAATCGTAAAAAAGCATCTGGCGATTTTGCAATATCTTTAATTTTGGAAATATCTTGATTAAAATGATGCTCTATTTCAAATAATAACAAATATGATTGTGATTTTTCAATAATATCATATGTTTTTTCTATATGTTGTTTTAAATATTTTATTGCTATATTTCTATTTCCTACACGTTCATTTAGGTAAGCTAATTCTTTAAGTAAATACTCTTCACCTTCTGGTGAACCAATTAACAATTCATTTAGATTAGATAACAGATAATTGAAATTTCCAGAATTAAATGCATTTGAAAATAATATTGAATTAAAATTATAATTTTTTGATAATAACGAACTTTCACAATGTAGCAACCATTTTTCAGAATCATTCTCAATAATATATTTGCTTTCAAATACATTTATGATTTTTAAATACAAATCATCGTTTTTGTAAAAATTCACAAACTGTTTAAAAATATTTTGTTCGATATAAATGTAGTTTTTATAAAAAGGAAAAAATGTTATAATATTTGATTTTACAAGTAGTTTTAAATTCTTATTAAATTTTATTCTATTATATCCGCACTCTTTGTATATTTTTCTTACTGATTTTGTATCTATTATTTTGGAATATTTACCGACAATTACAAGGCACATAAATAATACACTTAATGATGAGTAATTACTATCAAACAAAGAGTCAATTAATTTTTCGCCAACCTTATTTGAATAGATACATTCTATCCAACTTTGTAAATCAAGATTATTAATATTGTGCCTTTTACAAAAAGTCATAGTCTTAGATGAAATCCTTTTCAGATGTTTTTCACCTTTTACAATTTTTAAAAATGCATTTTCATCCAATTCGTTAATTATTTTGTTTCGTATTATTGAATTATTTTCTGTGGTTACTAGTGTGATAGTTTTAGCATTACATGTATCATTTTTTAAAATAGGATATACGACTTCATTCCATAATTTCATTTGAGAAATTGCTGAAAATTCGCCAAGATCATCAATGAAAATATAATTTTTTTTATATTTTATCTTTTTCTGAGAAAATATCAATCATAATGAGGATTCTGTTTTAACTTACCATCAGATTTGGTA